>JAAUYG010218353.1_pt1 | contig 11515 bp, 7 predicted proteins | sample 7278091 | NCBI WGS metagenome assembly JAAUYG01 (sample SAMN14350201, study PRJNA611818) | marine sediment metagenome | isolation source: surface marine sediment (0.6m) | place: French Polynesia: Moorea | collected 2018-08 | reverse complement strand
TAATTTCTATTATTTTAGAAGTGAAGAAAAATAGTAATACATGCATTATCCATGTCTGGCTTATTATTATTACATGTACTAGTGCTGCAGCTGCTCCTCCTCCTCCTCCTCCTCTACTACTACTACTACTACTACTACTACTACTACTACTACTACAACTACTACTACTACTACTACTACTACTACTACTACTACTACCTATTCCAGTCCCTGCAATGAACAGCCAGTATCCAGCAGTTGCACCCGAAATATAATTTCTAATATATCAAGCAGCTAAATAGTCCCTGATATCATGGATATAGGCGATGTGTACAAACCATGTATGCCTCTGTTGCGCAGAGCTGCAATATGTCTTTCCCTCTAACTTGGAGAATTCTACTTCACGAAATTAACTGGTTAGGGAAATATGACATTTCGACACCATTTAAGTTAGAAATCTGCTTTCTCTAACATTCAACGGCTGGTAGACCTGCAATTGACAGTTGCCTGCCTGAAAGGGGCGGGGGCGTTGTGTGCACAGCTACATGTAGCTATGCAGTGATTTGAAGCTGGTACGCTATGCTACCCAGGAGCGGAAACATTGATCCCTTTCTCTTTTCACACAACGTGACATGTCAAATTGCTAGCTAAATTAGCTCTCTTCAACCAACCACGGGATGGGGGTACAAGGGAAAGATTCTGCAGGTGGAGAATGAGTGAACAGAAAGGATCGTTTGAATAAATGAAATTGTTTTCACTTGAGAATTGCACTTTAATATCTACTTTTTTGTTAGAAACTTTATTATTTATTTATTTATTTATTTATTTATTTATTTATACAGGGTAGACTTGTAAGCAACAAAGTGATTTTCTGCCCAAGCGCCCTGTTAAACAGTACAATATACAAATAAGGTAAGAATACAAGGATATACATAAAAACTTGGCATGAGCTAGCACATCTAAAATATCATTCTCTTATACAACATCTTAAAATCATCGACACTTGGTGCCTGTAAACTGGAAATGGTTTATGTATGGCTAACTCGATACATGTATCTGACCATGTTTATGTCAGATTTGTGCGAAAATGTTGGAAGCGGAGACTTTCACACCAACCATTCTCTGCGAGAGACAGCGACCACAAAATTATTTGAACCAGGCAATGCAATGCAATTAACAACCGGCAATGCGCAACAGAACGGTCCACTGATCAGTCAAACGCATGGATATATATTATACGTTTACTATTATTTGAAGGGTGGACAGATTTGTATACATGTAGCAAATTTTTGTAAATACTAGTACCGTGTCAGCCACGAGGGTTGTAGACAGCAGCAGGGTTGAGAGACACTGTAGATCAGGATGCTGAAGGATTCCAACACAGATCAAGTTACCCATGGAGGCAGTCAGGGCAACCACCGGAAGGATTATCCCGTAGAAGGGAAAGAAAGCGAGACGGTGATTAATGACTTTGGCGTCCAGTTCATCCAGGGGCTCTGGCGTAGCCTCGATTACGTCAGTGGTTACGAGGTGTGACGTCAGGGTGGTGCCCCAGGGAGTGGATGACGTCGCTGACAAATTTGAAAAGTTGGCGAGAAAATCTAAGCTCACAGGGATTGTTGAGTTGAATGCTGTCAGATTCATCGTTGTTGATGTCAGAGCTGGCGTAGTCACCTCTTCAGTATGTAGTGTGGCTACATATCCAGGCTGCAATTAAAACATAATTAACATTATAGATAAGTAAGTGAAGCAGCGAGTAAGCAAGCGAGCGAGTTAGCGAGCAAGTACACGGAGCACGTAAGCAATCAAGTATGCAAGTACATGAAGGTAGGCACGTATGTGAGTGAGTGAGTGAGTAAGTGAGTAAATCAGTCATTCATTCGGTCATTCAGCCCTGATTTTAAAGTCATTAGACAAAGGGCTACATTTATTGATTGACGTTGATTGTAAGAAAACAGACAAGCCCTGAAATTTAAGGTATAAGGCAATAAAGAGAGAATCCTAAAAATAAATGCAGCATCGGAGTTTGGTTATGTTACGTTAAATCCGCTTTAGGGACATACATACATTAGAACATGGCGTGCTTGATTAATTTTAGACCTAGTCGAGCGGTACTTATACAATGAAATATTTGTAGTAAACTGTAAAAACAGGTGTGTATGATATGGGATCAATATGTTGCCCAACGGTGCTTATTAGCTGAAGTAGCAGTCTAGACTTGGATAATCATTAATCATTTGAACTATTTGTTTAAAGCAGGCTTTTGATTATGCGTCATCATTAAATCACCGTAACCGTGATAAGCTGTCGTAAGACCAAACCTTGGTTTACTTTTGAATGTCTTCGGGCGTATGGCATCCTAATCCATCGATTATTTTGTGCCTGTAGCAGCGGCTGTCCAATAATTTGAGCCAGCACGCTACATGTAGGCAATAGCTCAGACAATTATTTTTCATTTTCGCTACTCGACAATTATTTATGTTTCTTTATTGCACTCCTGCTATAGTCATGATAAATGTGACTCGAATATAATGCACTGTCACCTGAGCGGATATAAGTCATAACGTAGGTCACAGTGTCTGATTGAAACACACAGTCGAGTACAGTGAAACTTGGGAATTAACACAAAAGGGACAGTGAAAATCTGTCCGGAGTTCTGAGGTGGTCTTATTTCTCATGTACTGAATATGGTTAGAGACTTATGCAGCCGTCCTTAATTCCCAGATTGTCCCTATTTCTCAAGTGGTCTTAAAGACAGGTTTCACTGTAAACAGGTGTCATATCACGCTCTAGACAGGTTTGTGAGCCATGCAAAACACTCACTGGTGACTAAGTTACTCACGGTCTTAGAGTTCTTAACTGTGTATTGCGATTTAATCTGCTTGCCAGACAACCTCCTGCTCCATTTCCTTTTTTTTTTTCGATCTACAGTAATTCGCATCATTCTGTACTAATTGCACCTTAGTCTCGCACGCACACGGTCATTGCGTCAGCATTGAAGAAATGCATTGTGCCATAGGACCATGATTGAATGTCAGATGGAATTCCAGAGTTGCTGAGGTCAATACAGAAAGCGCAGTATAGGCCTGGAACAGATTCTAAATAATGGAAGAGGAAGCGATGGTAACGAATGCATAACAGAAGCTTGACCAAAAGTCATGGTTAGTTCACGTGTATCATGTACTGTGATGTCTGCAGTCATAAGTATGCTAATTCTGTAGGAATCAAAGAGCATGTTTCGTTATATCGCCTATTTATGAGCCGAAGATCTTTGCATCGTTCATACATATTTTCAAATTAAATCTAGTGCAACAGCTCTACTAGAAATGACTGAATTGCATTGTGATATTTTTTTTTCATTCCAGGCGCTTGGATTTATTTGTCTGTGAGCGATGAAATCTTACACTTTTCAGAAGAATAAATTAAATTTATTGTTGAATAAATTATAGTGAGGGATCCAGAATATTGAGCCCCTGCCTGACCACAGTGGTACTGATATTGTGTCACGTGGTCCCAATTCAGCAATTATAGCTAATTATCACTCTGTGTCACTCTAAGACCAACCATTTTCGATTTACAGGCTACTTTGTGATAAGCCTACGAAATGACCGCAGGAAGATTTTTTTCAAACGTACACCATATTTTTGTTACTAGTTTCTCCAAGTCTCAAATTTCCATCCGCTGGGCTCTATGGCATACAGTATTCGAGTAACAGGCCATGTTTGTAACAAGCGCACCGAGTGACTCCAAAATAACACTGGACTCTACGAGGTCAAAGTGCCCATGGGTCTTCTACTTTCAATTCGTTTCGTTCTATGGCCAACCATTTTTTTGAGGCAAGTGCATCAAATGACCCCAAATGCCCTTGTCAAAGTGACCCCATATACGTTCTACTGGTACCCCCGAGTCCCAAATTTCCCTCTGTTTCGCTCTACGGTCAGCCATTTGCGAGCTACAGGACATTCCGAGACAAGTGCAGTCGATGAACCGAAACTGACCTTGAACATTCTATGGTCAAAGGTGCCACATAAATGTTCCTTAACTATCCAGCTATCCCCGAGTCCAAATATCGATTGGTATCACTCTACGATTAGCTATTTCTAAGATATATGCAATTTGTCATTTTCCTGTTAGCCACAATGTTAAGGTTTCAATCTTTAAAATTCAACATTTGAATAAGAAACTTTTGTGATGACTGTCACAGAGAGCATGAAGGAAATATTTGGTTAAAAAGGAATCATAACGATAGCAGTAGTGCAGAATATCGCAACTACACTGAAGGGCCCGCAAATGATCTTGAACACTACAAGGTGATAGGTACCCCATATGTGCTCTACCAGTACCCATCGAGTCCTAAATGTCACTCCTTTTCGCTCTACGGTTGGTCATTTCCAAGATATTTGCAATATTTCATTTTCCTATTGGCCACATTGTTAACTTTTAATCCTTTTTAAAATTGAAATTTGAAATTTCAAAACACAAAATAAGTCACTTTAATTTGCGACCACCGTAAGAGGTAACATTTAAAAAACGTTTAAATCATAACTGTAGGAGTATGGTTTTGAAATTTTCTCTTCCATGGGGTTCCATGTTAACGAAAATGTCAGATTTGTTTTCTAAATTGACTTTTAGATCCGCTTGACTGTGTCAACAGAGCTTATAGTATGGGACTTTGCCGTCGTCTGTCGTCCGCCCGTCGACCGTGTCGCAATTATCTCAGAACCTGTTGGGCACATTCTTTCAAACTTCAATTATTGCTTGTGCACTGGGCTATATGCCCAGACTTTTTTGAATTTTCGAAAAAAAAAATATTTCCCAGTTTTTCACGATTATTTTTTTCGTTTTCGTTGCAAAAACGTCAAACCGCTGATCTTCTCTCAAATCACGTTTGAACTTTTTCCGAATTTTCTACTCAGTGATCCGCACAAAAGTACTCTTTTGGATTTTTGCAATTTTGAGTTTACATTTTTTTTTTCGAAAATTTCAAATTCATTATTGTTCCCTATGGGGAAACCAAAAACCTCAATTATCTAGAAAACGAGCGACCATAAAGCAAAAAGGAGTGAAATTTGGGACTCACGGGTACTTGAAGAACATATATGGTGTACCTTTGACCTTGTAACGGCCAAGGTCCCTTTGGGGTCATTTGGTGCATTTGCGATTTTTGGTAATAGTGCCTAATGATAAGATATGTCTGGCCTTGAGCGACCTTGAACGGTCAAAGTCAAGGCCACTCAGATTTCAAAACCTTATATCACGTAAAGGAGCCGAGTTAGGCCATATGTTACTATAAAATGTCAATAGAAAACAACGTATGAGGAGTCCAATAGCACAATTAGATTTGACCTTGGGTGACCTTGAAAGGCCAAGTCCAGCTTACTTAGATATTGAATGGGAAGGCATCTGTATGTTACACATTTGCCTCTGCTATGATAGCCTTAATGTCATCTTAGGGCGTTTGCAGGCGGGCGCGGTTTTCCGCTGCCCCAGAGGTCTTTCTTGTTTGTTTTGTTTTCGGGTGTCCAGCTCGGTAGCCTATGGTTTCCTGACTACAGTCATTTTCATGGTTAATGTAAAATGGTAATAATTCTCTCTGACAGTGTCTATACTTACATGAAATGAGAAATAAATTATCTATCTATCACTTGCTCAAACTGGATATCAAGGTCCCCTGGGCGTCTTGTATTGATTAATCTATGTCTGATACCAATGCTTGTCACATGTACGTGTAGTAGTTTAAGGATGGTGAACCCAGTGGGTTATATACAGATTTCTACATGTATAGGAAGTGCAATTAAGGAGTAGACGGACGACTGGTCTCCTCCAAGGCGAGTTCTTTGACACATTTTTGATGACATCTATTCCTGCTATTCAGTAGACTCAGATTTCTCATCCTTGATGCGCCATATATGTGCTTCATTGTATTCTGGTTATAAAGTGCTGATATGCATAATTTCCGTTTGCATCACACACAACTTGGGTTGTGTTTGTTTTACCTCTTAACATAATTAAACAATCTTTAACCCTGCCAACTAAAACTGCTGTCAACTGTCTAAATTAAAAGTAAGTGATGTTATTGGGGCAGCTCATCCCCCGATTATGCTGATGGGATCCCCTTATGGGGCTACCGACTTTTTGTTTCTCCTTCCGCCTCCGAAAATGGGAAAAAACACAATGAAGGAAACCTTGCATTGTCCTGGTATTTTAGGAAACACTTCTTTAACAGGTAGTCGTCAGAACAAGTTGACTTTTTTCCGATGCATTAAATTTCTCCTGAGTTACAACCGTTTTTTTGAGAAAAAAAAAAGTTCAAAAATGTATTCTCAGAGGCCAAACACAATGAAAGAAACCTTGCATTGTCCTGGAATTTCAGGAAAAGCTTTTTAAAGATAGTCTTTAGAATAAGTTTAATTTTTTTCTGATGCAGTAATTTTCCTCTGAGTTATGGCCGCTTTGGGGTAAAAATAGTTCAAAAATGAATTGCCGGAGTGTTAAAATGGGTCCTTTTGGCTAACCGGGATGCCCTATCGCTGTCTAGTTACACAAGGATTTAAGTGTATATATGAGATAACTTCAATGACAGTAGAATCCATAGGTCTCTTCCCTGATACAGAAATATACAATGTATAAGTATACATATACATGTATATTTCAATCTGGATAAGGTGATAGATATCAGTTATATCAAATACATACACCCCCTCCTACCCAAGCACACACGACATAGCTCTTTAAAACTCCACTCCAGCCAGCCAGCCCAAGCTTAAACTCTGTTTTCTGTTGGAAATACAATCTGGATATACCATCATATTATACATGTTCTAGGTTTTCCTTTACCCTGAAGCATGGAAGAGGAAGCACATCCTACGCATATTGCATGTGCCAGCTGATCCAGAATATGATTGGCTAATTCTGGCTTCCTGTTTTCAAACACTTTATATGCAATTTAGTTCTGGGTTTCAGTTTTATCTCAAAGAGGAAGGAAAAAAACTGAGTCCCAGAGTGTGATTGGTCAATTCTGGACTTCCTTGTTCAGTCTCCACTGTGTTTTACACTAGACATAGAACACTTTTTCGGCTTCTGAAGATATCTCTCCGATGCATCCGATGTCTGTCGCATGATCTTGAACAGCACTGGCTTAAGTTGAAACCAATCCAAGTTGAAATAACAATGATAGTGAGAAGTGCGATGATTGTGGTTTTTCTCCTAACGGTAAGGGTGGCCAGAAGCTCACTCATCAACAGTCGGGACAGTCGCTTAGACAACATATTAAGGATTCATGCTGTGCATAGCTCCGACACAGTGCACAATATCACAATCGACTGTGGAACAAGGCGTGTCCTGATTAAGAATGCTTGGCAGTGTCAGTGGGATCTATGTCAGGTTGCTGGGTACGGCTATCCTTGGTATCCTAAAAGTAGCCAGAGGAATTCTAGATATAAACTGAATGCACCAGACAGGAACATCACCCTCAGAGATGCCCTGGATTCTCTGAATCATATGTGTCACACTTATGATAGAAGTCAAACATGTTTGGAGGAAAAGGGCATTCAGGATTACTGCCTGGCTACGATAAATCCAGGTTTGGTATCACATGTTGAATTTCAGTTTATTTGCCATCAGCAACAACGAGATGAAAACTTGGTCCGCTCCTTGCAATGCCTTTATGACAACCGCCTGATGGTAATGCTGTACTTTCATATAGCGGGTCGTTGCCGCGGCATGGGCATCCTGGATGGTATTATGAGACATTATAAAAACGCAATGTTTTATGCATGGAATATCAAACCTGTGATGGATCAGGCTTCACCCCGTTTATCATTATATTGTATTCCAAGGTCTGTAATCCAGACCTGTATTAGAGGTATTGTAGAAGACCACTGTGGTACAATGACTGCTGATCTTGTACAGAAATACCTGGTTAGCCCCCAGGGTTGGTATGGCCAGACACTGCAATCTGCCGGACTCAATTCAAACATTTGCGACCGTGACATCAGCTCTGACCTGGTACCTAGTAGGTTGCCTATCCCATCAGGCCATACCAGGCTCACTATTTCCAGACTGTTAGAGGTCACTGCAGCTGGGACAGCCCTGGATACTTATATGGTAAATATTTGCTGGCCTATGTACAGAGCCTGTCTGAGAAAGACCTCTGCACCACTTCCAGTATATGGATGGTTTATTTTGCATGTTTCATGTCCACAGACGATAGGGCTGAGATTAACAAATTCAACATCTTACAGTTTGCACACCAACAGTTGCCATTCTTCTACCACGGGACTCAGTGTAGCAGACTGGAGGAGTTGCTGGACATGCTGGAACCTGATACAGCAGATCTGCGGACACAAAGCACGGGGATTGAGACACCACGCTACTCTCTTGGTGGAAGGCTGTAAGATCCAATCTGAACTGGACACTGTTGGCTGTCACTGGCAGGATATGCTGTTACCACATTATTTGCAGGCCAGCCGTGCGTCTGTGTGGCCCTTTGTCACACAATGTTTGAGCAATCCCATGTATCTGGAATCAGAGCACTACAGCCAGACCTTCAATGGCATGATGGACAACCTGGATACTGTCATATCACTGTTACAGCCAGGAGTGGAGGAAATTGCCATGAAATGTGGTTCCCACCCAGCCCAACGACTAAAATCATTGCTTGATAAGCTCCGCTATTTACAACGTGATGCTGTGAGGTACAATATGTTATTAATAAAAGCTTTCTCACCAATTTCTCAACAATTGCGCACTTGACCACAGGTCTATACTGGTTCATAGTGCAATTAATATTCAATAAATGTAAGAGAGTTTTGGTAATGTTCCCAGCAAATGCTGGCATAAGATACAAGTCGACCATTATGAATATGCGTTCTGTAGCTGACACGTAACTCTACCAGACATCCTACACAATATCTATTATTGTTTATTGTTGATAGTAGATGTATTTCAATAATTCAAAGTGTCAGTTACCACATTTACTGTATCTACACATCGTCTGTGGGCCAGGTTAAATGTTAAATCTAGTAATGACATTATGGGATGATTTGACGCATACATGAATATAAGTGTTGTAGCAATTAACATGCATTTTGTATTATATCAGTGTTATCCCTCTAAAGATTGTTTTCCCCACCTTCTGTTGCTATTACTACTGTACAGTTACAAATACTATTGCTACTACTGTTATTATTATTTAACACTTGTTATCACCTCGGTGTGTCTGCTACTACTACTACTACTACTACTACTACTACTACTACTACTACTACTACTACTACTCTGCTGCTGCTGCTGCTACTACTACTACTACTGCTGCTGCTGCTGGTGCTGCTACTACTACTATGACAACAACAACAACACCAAATATTACTACTACTACTACTACTACTACTACTACTACTACTACTACTACTACTACTACTACTACTACTACTACTTCGTTACTACCAGGAATAATAGAATGGGCATATGGCAACATTAAATTTGACAAAGGGTTCCAGGTACTGAATAATACCGAAAGAGCAAGTGATTTTTGAAGAAGTGGAAGGTGTAATGTGGGTAAGACTCCAGATAGTAAGACATATTACAACTGCTGAAATGTTTCAACAGCTAGCTGGTTTTAAGTTTATGTAGCGACCACTCAGATGGTGCAACATTTGTGGGCCTGATTATTGTGGATCACTGATTGTCAGTATTGAATAGTCTGCTGGCTACCCAATTATCCCAATCTGTTTATTCAATAAACAGATTGTTACTGCTTTTTATATGAGTGTGTGGACATTTTCTGCTCATTACCATCATCCTGCAGTTTCTCCATTGGATACCTGCAGGTTATTGTACATCAGACGCACTCACTCAGATGTATCAATGTGACTGAGATATTATTCATGTCACCCCAATTATGTATCATGCTCACTCATTCCTGGTACAGTGGTCCCTCTATTTTACAAGTACCTCCTTAAACCACTTAATTCAACCCCAACGTGTGGATTTTGTTTGCGAGTACACCACATGACGTATATATAAAATCACATTTCCATTTTCCACAGCCCTAAAATAGAAAGGCTAAATACAGTGATGCCGCCATAGCACTTACACACACACAAACAGCGTATTCATACACCACCTACTAGTATATAGAGTTTCTCACACTTGAAGCCGTGGCAACAACATCATTTGAGTCATTTCAATTTTCAGATTTCGGTTGCCTTTTTTAGCCTTTGCCCAATACAAAAGACATACTTATGTCTACTATGGGTTAGTCCCTATACAGAGGTCACTCTCTTAAAGAACATCTCTATATAGGACACCCCTGTAGAAAGGACAAATTCATGGCAGCAAGTACCGTGAATACATGTTGTACTCCCTCTCACCAAAAGACACCTCTCTAATTAGGATAGAAGTGTTTGGCAGAAGGGGTGTCCCTATAAGAGGGAGGCTACTGTACCAAAGATGGGGACCCAACTATGAAAAGAGCCCTATTGGGGTATAATGTAGACTACGCAGTCTTTCTGTCCTCCCCTATCACTGCAAAGCGCTCCTGATCAATTTTACCTTTCCCAGCAAAAGTACAATAACATGGTCCTGCTAGATGGTCCTGCTATATTAGAGCCCTATATTTTAAGACTACCTTCTTTGTGAGACTATTTAATTCAGTCCCAATTTGTTGATTTTGTGTTTGATTAAACTTTTGTTTATTTTAAGACCACCTGCCATGTAGGACCTTAATTATGGATGATCTTACAATGCAGGGACTTTTTTTATATTGAGGCAGCACAATATAAAGACAGTGCTAAAAAGTGAAAAGAGATGGAAATACAATGGACCCTCTTTTAAAGGACACTCTAGAGAGAATACCCCTCTAGAAAGGACAAATTCATGGCAGCAAATACGATGAGTACATATGATGTTCCCTCTCACCAAAGAACAACTCTCCAATAAGGAAAAAAGAGTTGTTTGACAAATGGGGTATTTTAGACCCAATACGGCCAGCGATTGCTGGTTGTTAATGGTTTTTGAACAGATCATAGGTTACCCAACCATTGTTCTTGTCAAGTACAGTGCAACAAATGTTCTCACTATAGCATTCAATTATGGCGATTTCTTACGCTAGCATTTTTATCTCTGCTTGACTATGTCAGCAGGGCTCATGAAATCGAAATTCGTCCGGCGTCCATCGTCCGTCCGTCCGTTCGTCGTCCATCTGTCTGTGGCATCGATTATCTCTGGACCTATTGCATGGATCAAGTACAGACTAGTCACCTTTGGTGGTCGTTCATTTAGTAGTGTGGTACCTGGACTGCGGAACAATCTACCACAACATTTACGTGACTGTAAAACAGAGAGGGAGTTTTAAAATCTAGTCTCAAAACACATGTCTTCAGGAAAGCGTTTTACAATTGCTAGTCATGTTAACTGTACTATATTTAACTTTTTAACTATATTTTTATATTATGTAATAATTAATGTTCTAACTTTCTCTTATACCTACATTTACTTTGATCTATATGACTTTGTGTGTATTGTTAAGCGCTTT
>JAAUYG010204185.1_pt1 | contig 11515 bp, 7 predicted proteins | sample 7278091 | NCBI WGS metagenome assembly JAAUYG01 (sample SAMN14350201, study PRJNA611818) | marine sediment metagenome | isolation source: surface marine sediment (0.6m) | place: French Polynesia: Moorea | collected 2018-08 | reverse complement strand
CGCCGTTTTATTCTTGCTGTTTCCGCACACCCGCTTCTGTTCATCTTCACTCAGTCTCGTGGGGCGGGGCCCCCGCCCGGCCGCCCCCCCCCTGATATTAGCAGATACTGACAAAACTGTACTGACAAAAAGTGCAAATTCCCCTTAACTTTAAGGTCACATTTCATAGCAGCCAGTGCAGAATGAGAACAAATTCCATGTATTTGGTCCATTTTCTAACTGGCACACCTGTCAAAAATCAGGTTCCATCCGGACTCTCCTGCTGGGGGAACTACTAGGATTTTCCTGTAACTCGGTCACTTCTTGCCAATTGTACATTTAGCTGCATTTTTTTCAGTAGCAAAATGGTGTACCGCTACAAAATAGTTGTAACATAGTTCTAAAATAGTTGTAACAGACCTAATAGTCGTTTATAAAACATAATTATAGTTGTTAAGCTTAACTGCTACGTAACCACTATTCCGCAAATATACAGTTGTTAAAGTACAATTATTTTAAAACACCAAACGCTAGTTCTATCTTATATTCCGGAGAAATGAGTGATTTTAACAATGGAAAGGAAAGAAACACTTAGTGAGCTATTTCTGTTACAAAGCGTGCGCTTCATGTCATTTGTGGAAGCAATCTTAGCGTGGCCCTCTCTCTCCCTCTGACGTTAGCGTCTGTAAGTAAAGATCTTTCCAAACAGAAAACAGACAAGGAAGAAAGCAGAAATACTTGAAATAATAATTGTACAACAGCAAATGCAATAGATGCATGCTATCCAACAACGTTGTAAACTTGTAATACATGTAGTTATTAACCACTATTTATCAAGGACGGATGATCGTATACCGTCCTTGGTATTATCCTCAAGCATAATTACGATTGCCATATCTCACCTATCAGGTGGCTACTATTTTTGGGTACATGTACTACCAGTGCTACTGAAAACGAAAGATATCCTGTGGGGTGTGGGGTTGGGGGCTGACGTTGTGTTTAGTGTAGGAGGGCAGCACGTTGCGAGGACGGTGGCCGAGTTCCAGAACGACCGACTGCCCGGCTTCTGCCGCCTCCACCTATCGGTTGCCCCAGCTTTCTGTCTGCAGACCCACAGAACCCAAAAAAACACAACATACCGATCATTTACACACATACATCCCCACCCTTTTCGATTGACAGCGGGTCATTTGCTCGAAGCACATGCCACTTGGCAGTTTTATCCCATCCGGATCCCTCCCATCCCTACTTGCTAACAACCAACAGTCGTCTGCCCAGGTGAGATGCAACTGCAAACTCTTTTCTTTTTTTATTATTTTTTTTTATATATATACCGCGCCTCGCCCGAGTCAAACTTGCCCCCATGCGGGGAAAACAAGTCGCCCGCCCTTTAGGCGTGTTCTTTTCTCCGGGCTCAGATTCGGATTTGACATCTGAATGATCCTTCTCCACGTATTTATGCTTTGAAAAACGGCTTGGCATATTTTGGTGTCCTGTGAGACGACCCCAGGGGAGTATATGATGCCTGCCTTGGCGTGCATACCGACCGTGAGGGCGAGCATGCGAGGTTAAATGGCCAGCTGCTGCCGAACGAAGAGAGTTTTGTCGGCACAGATTTTTTACACGCCCAGAATCCTGACGATACCTGGCTACCTGCATGCCTTGCCTGCTACCGCTGTTTCATCGTGGCGTTCTGTGTCTAGTAGCGGCACTGCATTGTTTTTCACCTTTCTGCCTACTTCCTCATCTTCTTGTTCCTCCGACCATTAACTGTAGTTTTGAGAGGAAGATCTTGCAGCAAAGGAGGGCCTAATTTATTATTGCTGGCCCGCGTTTTGTGCGTTATCCTAATCTGGCAGCCGAGCTATTTGACCTGATTTTAGCCGAGGTAAATCAGTCCTCTCCCAGGTTGCTCGACCTGTCAACAGCTACAATCTATTTCTGTCAAACCAGGGAAGCTACAAAATAACTTGGGCTATTTCCTTCAACCCCCTTACCTAGCGGCTTTACCTAGCGTTACTACATGTATTACTGCAAGTTACTCTTTCCCGGAAGCTCAAAATGAACCAATTCAAATCTGTGCAAAGGTGTGCTCTTTACTAAAATCATAGTCACTTGAAATGCTGAATTTCTGTTGTCGTCATAACCAGTATATGAGGTAACATATCAGCTAAGATATCAAGTTAATGGTGTTCGCCGTCGACAGTTATACAATGCGACGACGACGACGACGATGATGATGATGGTGGTGGTGGTGGTGGCGGCGGCGGCGGCGAACCTGCAACCAGGCCCAGACATTTAGTTACACTTCATACACCTGCAAACGAATTCTATAGCATAAGTGTGCGGTGTCAGAACATTGTTATGCATATTCAAATAATATGATAATGTGTCCTAGATCTGGCGTATAAACTACGCCCCCTCCCCCCAATTGACTACAGGAGGATCACAAAAATAACTAGGAACAATGGCTTTTGCGGGGTTTTTTTCTGTATTTCGCTTTAAACAAACGAAAAACAGCAAGAGAAAAATGTAACGTGCACTTATTCCAAAGATCGCTTAAATACACAGTCTTCTGTTGAGGGTGGAGAAAATTACGGCTGGTCCTATGACCTATGCTTTAGCATAAGAGTTAATTCTGGAATTTAAATGTAGAATCATACACTCGATCGTGAGACACGCATCTGATGTAATTGACGCGTGATATACATGTAGTAATAGACGTGGGGCGTTTGGGAAATCATCCGGCATGAGAGATCGGTTAACGCCCACGATTCTATATCACGGATTGCTGATCAGATTGAAACCAGACCTCAGCCAACCCGAGGTTAATAGAAATGCTGATATGGAGGATGGGATGGTAAACGGGCGTTCAGCCTTGGCATTTACCACCATGTACGTATTTAATAATGAAGATAGCGCGAGCAGGCTGGTACGTCAGTCTGTGTTGCAACTCGATGGAGCTCCGCTTGTGCATACATGTAAAACTACATGATTGTATCCACCCAGCAGCAGGATCTGGCCGCGTTAATTTCACAAGAACAACCATTTCTGCTTAAATCCACCAGTTTACATTTACCGTAGAGATACCAAAGTACATGTACATACCGATTATATAAGCCTATTTAGAGATTGTAGACACGTATTCCTGCACTCACACTGAGCTCTGCAGTTAATGTCTACATTGTCTCCAAGCTCAGCAATGAGTGCCTACAGTGTCTCAAAGCGCTGCAGTTAGTGCCTACATTGTCTTAAGCTCTGCAGTTACATGTAGTGCCTACTTAGTCTAGTGTATGTTAATGCATACACTGTCTCTAAGGTCTGCAGTTAGTGTCTACATTGTCTCCAAGCTCTGTAATTAGTGCCTACACTGTCTCTAAGTTCTGCAGTTAGTGTATACATGTATATCATGTATATTGTATATTGTCCCTAAGCTCTGCAATTAGTCCCTATGCTTTCTCTAAGCTACATTGTCGGAGCTCTGCAGTTAGTGCCTACTTAGTGTAGTGTCTGCTAATGCCTACACTGTCTCTATACTCTGCAATCGGTGCCAGTGTGCCTAAACTGCATTACTAAGCTCTGCGATCAGCACACACACTGTTTTTACTAAGCTTTGCAATTACGGCCTACACTGCGTTACCATGGTCCGCAGTCAGAGCCTACACGGAGTCAGTATGTTCTGCCAGCCAGGTCCTGCAATCTGTTAGTGTCTACCCTGTTTTACTCAGCTCTGCAGCCAGGTCCAGTAATCTGTTAGTGTCTACCTTGTGTCACTAAGCTCTTCAGCCAGGTCCAGCAATATGTTAGTGTCTACTCTGTGTTACTAAGCTCTGCAGCCAGGTTCAGCAATCTGTTAGCGTCTACCCTGTGTTAAGCTCTGAAGCCAGGTCCAGCAATCTGTTAATGTCTACCCTGTGTTAAGCTATGCAGCCAGGTCCAGCAATCTGTTAATGTATACCTTGTCTGAGTAAGCTCTGCGGTCCGTGCTTTCGCTGTGCGCTTAAACTCTGCAGCGTACTGTACATGTATTGCTGTACGCTCTGCAATCCTTGCGTACAATGCTGTGGCGGTCAGTGACGTCAGTATGCGTCTACGGTCTATAATCAGCGCCTATTTATACAGTGTTGTAAACATCTAACGTGCAAACCTCAGTGACGTCGGGTAGTCATGATAAAACCTTGTGGAATGCTGTTCCGTGTTACCTACCGCCGCTGTATGCACTGCCAAGGCCTATTCCGGATCAAGTGATCAAGACAAACCTAGCAAGGTACGACAGACGACACTCCGGTCAGTGCGTGGGCACAACGCCACAAGTAACTGATCTCAGATCGCCGATCAAAAGACAACGTAAAAGCAGGACGAATAATCAATATGGCGTGACTTATCTCATATTCCTTCCTAAGAACGAGACCCCCAGTTTTGGCTCTGTAGTGTCACAGACAGAGCATTCATAAAACCTTGTACCTTTGAGCTCTAATTTCTGAGGCCGCGCGTGGGAGTGGCCTTCGTGTAATAGGACATAGTCTAGACAGCCCGGGAGGGCAAACCTATATATAGCTAGTGTCCCTGGTAACCGACCCTATGTTGGATATCGTATCATTCATCTCGACCACGCAGTTAAGCTCGGCTAAACTACCCCAAAAGCACGGAATATCATCATGTATACGGTTAAGTAAGATATAAATGCATAAGACGAAAGCTTATTCATTTCTGCACCCACTTGCCACCCAGACAGATGGAAAAGCTAAACCATTTCATGCGGAGTAAGAGTTCATTTACCGACCGGGATGTGGCATGGCAAAAGTTGCAAAGCGACTACTGTAGATATGACGATATTCCGAACTTTTCTTGAGTACTTTATTACGGGACTTGTGTAACTTTATTACAGGACTCGAGTAACTTTAGTGCTGCCAAAGTCAATGCATTTGTAAAAATGTAACACATAATTAGTAATGTCACTTATAATGTAGCATAGAGTAGTGTAGCATAGAGTAATGTAGTGTAGTGTAGTGTAGTAGTGTTGCTTCACCCATTAATGATACTGGTAGAATGAGGAGAAAGAGGAGGAGCAGGAGGAGGAGGAGAAGGCGTAGCAGCAGCCGCAGCAGGAGTAGTAGTAGTGAGGTTGACAGTGAATGGTCGATCGTAGTAGTTACGAAATCAACAATGGTGGAAGTTACAGCAGAAGTACCAGCAACTGAATATGTGAGTGAGCAACTGCAATTGTGCGACCAAGCAGTTTCGTTATTTACGGAAACCTGCTAAACTGGCAGTAAAGATTAATGAGATTCGCTGCAGTAGGAGATGTGACACGTTATACGACACTAAGGAGCCCAGTGTCAACATATGTGAAGAAAAGTACTCCTAAAACCACTAAGAACAGTGGCACAATACGGTATAGAGTCCGACATTGTCAGCTCAACGTGACAAGAGTGGGATTTTCTTACGAGAAAAAAACCCCTCACCACTCATATGTGCCTTCGTCCGCGATACGTTTATATGGTTAACTTCCTTCTCAACGCTAGTGTTGGATAAGAATAACCTCCTGTATACATGTAGTTGTGACCATTTATAATTTCCTAGCTACAGTGTTTCTCCAGCGTCAGTATAGACCCAGGAGGATAACCCGGAAAATTATTTAATTTCATACACTGGTAGTACACACACGTGATTACAGTAGTGCCAGGCTGCCGGAACCATTAACGTCTCTCACAAGAGCCTTTATTTGTTTCTGTTCCAGAGACAGACAGACACGTCTGTTTATCATCCAGACACGGATTATGAAAATCCTGGGCTTCCAGAAGCACCCAAACATCTCCCAGGTCAACATGACGGGGCAGGAAATCGACATGGTCCGCAAGATGTTCGAGGATCGGCTTTCCGACTCCCAGGGTTTGAAGGAAGACATTTCTGAAAGAGGAGAACAGATCCAGATCGTTGGGGCGTCCTGTAAGTCAGCACAATTCAGTGTTTGAAGCTGCATTGTAGTGCGGCAGGTTCAAACAGAATCTTAAGAGCGAACCTCAACTTAAACATTTAAAAAACAATGGCTGTTAATGCGAATACTGGACTTCTAGACTTAAGACTTGTTTTTAGAACTCGGCATGACTAAAACCTAACAGTATGCTGTTAGTATACGTGAGAAAATCCCGCAGCAGTGTATTCGACCGTCCGCGCAAATGCATTTTCTAGAAATACAACGTTCCTGATTCTGGAAGAGAAGTGTGTCATGCGATGCCTAGAAGATGTAGAAAACGTTGAATGTTGATGAAAAGAACCTGGTTCCCATGTGCTCTAACATCTCTCTGCAGTGAAAACGCAGGCATTGTTATACCTGTGACATGTTTCTCTCGCTTATTTTATGTGGGGAATTACATTTCCATTTGTCCCAGAGCGTCATCTCCTGTGGCATTGAAATAGAAAGTCTGTAAAGGTCATGTTGTTTACAGTTTCGCGACCAGCAAGATATTTTAGGGTTAAACTCCTCTAGTCTCAGTCCTGACCCAGATCGTTTTTCGTCTGAGCCTGGGGATGTCAAGTTTCATTTACCAAATGTGCCACCGACTCTTAGAAGGTATGGAAGATGAATTCCATGAAAACAACCTGTAATTCCACGTCCCCGAAGGCCCACATCACTTATCGCCAGAAGTGACACTCCCGACGGCAGACAGATCGCCATCTGGAAAGCTTTCAAAGCTAGTTGCGTAATACGTCATATGTGATTGTCAAAAGTGGAGCTTTTATCCCCCGGTGTCGCATCTTAATTCCTGGGGTTGTGCAAAACCTAGAATAGCTTGGCATGCAAACAAAGCGATATCATATTTCACTTAGCAAGATGCATTTCTGTTATTGTAAGTTACGGTAAAAATAAAACCGACGTCTTATTTTGCAATAAAACGAAGGGACAAAAATGGGTCGTGACGAGGCATTCTTCTGTTCGTGACAAGAAAATTCGGTCGTGGACTCTTTCCTGCCGTGATGTCAAGTTGACTTGTACTGTTGTTATTCCAGGTGAGCTCCCTCCCAAAACTCAACAATCTTGGTCAGACGAGGACCATTTTCGAGTGTTCTTTGACCTCAAGAAGCGACATTTTCCCGAGAATGAAGTCAATATAACCTCGGCGCAACTCCGACTTTATAAGCGGTTACCAGCCAGTACCAGTTAGTAGACTATTTTATTTAGTAATGCTGCTCAAAGTGCTGTGATTCGTGTATATCTACATTACACTGGAACTTTATTGCTAATGTTGAAAGGAGAAAATTGTGGGGAAATTGCGTTATACGTTACAATTATTGTATATTTCGGGCGAGTATCTACCTGAATTTCAGAGTAGTCAACATCTGTACGCAACTGTTCGTATACACCTTGCAGGCAATAGATTAGGCGCCTATCTTCTGTGGAATCTTTCAGAGGCTACAGCTTGTAATGATACGGACCCGACGCCGTCACCTCAGACCCCGGTTCGAGACCGACCTGACCCCGGAAGTCGCCGGAGAGATGGGCAACAGAGCGCCCGCAACCGCCGTAGGAACCCACGGCCACGCTCCCGCCACCGCCGGGGCAGCCTGGGCAGCGGTCGCCGTAGTCGCCAGAGGCGGGAAAAGACGAGGGTGCCGGAAAGGGACGAGGAAGAGGACAACTTGCAGCAGTACCGGGTCACAGTGTACTGGCTGAAGAAGCCAGTTAAGGACGGCAGACCGAGTAGGTTACAATGGCGCTGGCCCGTTGGCCGAGCTTGCTAGGTTCAGTAGTATGTGTGTGTGATTTCAAAATACTTCATGAACTGCAGTCTATGGGTGTCACATTGGAGGAGAAAGGTTTCCTGGCGTTTGTCTTAACACTGATTTAGTTAAAATTGCCAGGTGGTCTCATACAGAATGGATTCGTTGGAACAGTTCAGTGCAGATTCATCTTTTGTTAGCAGCGCCGTCTTATCATATTGAGACGAACAGAAAATAAAAGTCGCCGAAAAGTAGCCAAAACAAAACTGTAGTACTTCATTACCATGCCTTTTGTCACACTACATGCTTATTTCCATCCAGAGAATAAAGTCATGGGGATTTTCTGCCGTTATAACATTCCTCAAATCTTCCGTCATTGCTGCTTCAACAATAACCCAATCCCCATTGTCTTGTTCTCCATGGCAGCCAAGATGAAGATCGTGGAGTCTGTGATGGTGAACGTGAACTACCACGGCTGGGTGGAGATCAACATTCTACCTCTGTTAACCCGCTGGCTGAAGAAACCGTCCAAGAACTACGGGCTGGAGGTGAAGGTTGAGGACGGGGAGGGGAACCCGGTCACGTGGTCTGACGTCTTCCAGGTCCCGCACATCAACTGCTCAGACCCCGCCTACGGTTGGTAGATCATCGTCTTCATTGGATGATCATTGACAGATGACGTCATTACTTTTTTTTTAAACTGCGACTTTATTATACTGTTTCACTGAAACGCGTATAGTGTGTTCGTCTTAAAACATATGATCTGTATCTTAAACATGGTTGTTCAATGGATTGTATTTTCCTATACCTTTGCTATTTCTATTCCATGTTATCCCTGGAAATCACACAACACCCCTTTTCTTACTCAGTATAAATATTTTATAAGAAATATATTTGCCAGCTTTGCCGAGGAGCAGCTGAAATAGAAAAATAAAAGAACTAGCCCCGAGGTTAGTTTTAAGTGGATTCCTGAGGTTTGTGGTTGGATTAAAAACACTGAACCTGTAACAAAAGGCGATTGTCCATTGAAAAGAGTCCACATGGGTATTGTAGTGGTCGTCTGTCCGAAAGCTTCTTGTTTGAGGTGATCCTTCAGATGTATTTTGCTTTGCAGAAAACAATTTTATGTTTTAAAAAAGGCATGATTGGATGTTTTAAATGGTTCTAGAACCGCAAGACAGGTAGGTCATCATGCACTAAGCCCACCAAATCAGCCTTCGCGGAAACTTGGTCACCTGGGGGCACATAGCCTGAAAGTGACAGGTCTCTAAATGCATTATTTTAGATGAGCTGTTTTAGCCTATCGTGTCTGTCATGTCCCATTTTCTTCCCAGACGGGTCAGACCCGATACCAGTCGGTCTGCCCCTGCCAGAAGTCGGCGCCACCCTGAACCTAAGCGACACTAAGCTTGTCGTGGAGGACTTGAACGACACCTTACCAAACATCGAGGTGCACACACAACCCCTGGAAACCCCAGATAGTGGGAGCAGAAGGCGGCGGTTTAAGCGAGGTCTTCATGGATCCGTAAACCGCCAGAGGTGCAAACGACAGAAGCTTTACATAAGCTTCAAAGGTGAGCCACAATTCGTTATTTAAAAAGTGTTACGTTCATGAGCTTGTGTATTTTATATGTCAGCTTTTAAGTGGGCGTCGAGGAAGAGAAAAATTGATTGCGATTGGTCCAAGCAGTATAAATATATTGAATTTCGTAAATAATAAAACAAAGTCATACCAAGTACAGGCACTGACATTGACGGAATAATATTCCACGAAAGTAGCATTGTCACTGGATACAAGCATTTCTTCCTCCTGTTATCTGGTGCAGGGACAAGATGTACATGTAGATGCAGTATGTATACTCTCTCCGTTTCCAGATCTGGGGTGGGAAGACTGGGTGATACAACCCAAAGGGTATGACGCGGGATTCTGTTCTGGGCTTTGCTCAAAATCGGGTTCTGCATTCAGGTTATACGCCGAGGTAAGAGTTCAGATGGCCTTTGCTTTCCAGTAGATTTGGATATCACGTTGATTTTTTTTTTCGCAAATACGTCATCTCTGGCAGTTTCTCAGGCAGAATAAAAGTGGTTCTACCATCTATTTATCTCAATCGTCCTCTCTCTGGCTTTTCTTTCGCAATGAAACATCCAACGTTGCTTTAAATGCAAAAATTATAGTACATGTGCCTCTCACAGTGCCATGTGTGCATGATAGTGACTGCTAACAGCCTGACAACACTAAAATGCATATTGCACTGTTCCCTTGATTTCCTTCACAGAGACTCTTCATTTTGATCCGTTTCAGGACTCGGCAGATAATTCCTGCTGTGGTCCCACCAGGATGCACGCGTTGAACATGCTGTTTGTCGCCGAGGACGGCACTTTGAAAATCGGCACCTTGCCAAACATGATCGTGGATTCCTGTGGCTGCACGTAAGTGTAATAACGCTCGGTCGACTGACTGGACAATCATCCAGAATGCTGCGTGAGCAGACATCATTGGAGCAAAAACTGCAACGGAACGCTCAGTGGGCACAAACGTAGCATCAGTAACTTCTAAACCTCTACATTAGGATAAGCAGAAACTACAAAAGTAAACTGTGTACGGATAGTTCTACGGATGGGTCACCAATCACGCGGCAGTCGTTGTGCCAGTATTGAAGCCTGCTCGGACACAGCCTTATTGCACTGAAACTGCGTGGCCAGCGCGAACTTTGAGACCCCGCTTCTCGTGTACTCCACCTTCATAACGCGAGCAAAATATGCTGTCACGCATAGAATAATTGCATTCCTCTCAGCGGGTAGTGTCTAGCGTATATTCTCACCCGCCTTCCTATCGTCACCTTGGGTGTAATGTCACAGATAAATATGTTGGAACATATTCACCAATACGAATATTGGCGACATTTGTCTCTTATAGAGACCGTTATGATAAAGGTTATAAAAGTTTTGTACACACGTATTCTTTAAGGACAAAAAGTATCGACGGTGCCCTCCCAAAACTGTGTGGACCACTTATTGGAATTTCATATTACAGGAGAATTACTGTTGAAAATTACGTCCAGTTCCTTTCAAATGTGTTCAGGTCAGTGTACTGTTACGGTGTATCAACTCAAATTACACACTTTACGTAGAGCAACAATGCTGATATTTTGCGAATCAGCCGACCTGCAGTAATATACATTCCCCAAGCCAAGGCGCCGGCACGAGCAAATTCTGCCAAAACACAATTTCTACATCGTATTAATATTTATTTATATTAGCTCTTAAAGGCCTAGCTAAGTATTCGCCCTTGTTTATTTCTGTGTGTATATCGATGTACATATATCAGCTGCAACGTGAACTGTATACCATACCCGGATGTTGATTGTCTGCGAGCCTGCAAGATGGAGTCTCAAACAAATCACTTGTGTGGAAGTATAACGTTGTAGGTGGTACTGTTACGGTCCCGGGGGTACGGGAGCACCAGTTGACAAGGCGTATGTCCGTAAAAAGCGTATTTAAACTTTGACTGTGATGTATTTGATATCATGAATGAGTGATAACTTGTGTTCGTGTGTGTAAGAATATTTTCGCTATGTACATTGTTCATTATGACGGAGGAACATATTTCACTGTCTTGCTTCCTCCAATAACGTGGCATCGGGTCTCACGGCTCCATTCTTTCTTCTGTCTCAGGTAACAAATTAGGAGGATTGAAATACGATCCGTATTAGACTATTTAAATTCCTGACAGCTCTAAATATTGTTCACCGGGCGGGGCCACCCGCCCGCACGAGGCCGGGAGGGGGAGCGAGAGAAAGTGCAAGAGGTGGGG
>JAAUYG010066464.1_pt1 | contig 11516 bp, 5 predicted proteins | sample 7278091 | NCBI WGS metagenome assembly JAAUYG01 (sample SAMN14350201, study PRJNA611818) | marine sediment metagenome | isolation source: surface marine sediment (0.6m) | place: French Polynesia: Moorea | collected 2018-08 | reverse complement strand
CCTCCTCCTCCTCCTCCTCCTCCTCCTCCTACTACTACTACTACTACTACTACTACTACTACTACTACTACTACTACTACTACTACTACTAATAATAATAATAATAATAATAATACTCGCATAAAATATCCAATTTTCTGCTCGAGTTCCATGCAGCCGCTACTCACATTTCCACACGGAATGTTGAACTGTTTAATCCTCAAAATTTTAGGAGATATTACTCACAATATGTGCAATGTATATGTGTGAGCTGTCGGTATTATTGTGAATGATATATATTAGCGCAGTTGTTACTGTTGACAAGTTGGCGCAATGTAAATATTGCTTTTATTGTATTATGTATAAGTGACAGGCCTTGAAAGTTTTACTTAATTTTTTATGTGACAGGCCTTTTCTAGTTTTCTTGAAAAATGTTCCTCTCTCTTTAAAATCTTCCTCTCTCTCTCCTTAAAAATTGGAAATTCAAATTTCAAAATCCAACGGTACTTTTGTGAGGATCATTAAGAAAAAAAAACAGGAGAAGTTTCGAATGACTCAAAAGCAATTTGAAGGAGGAATAGTGTTATTCGCTCCCATGGGGTTCTAGGTTAAGGAATACGAAAAAAATCGTGAAAATTAGAAAAGGCCTTTTGTTTTCAAAACAAAATGCAAAAAAAAAAACAAACAAAAACAAACAAAACAACAACAAACAATCAAACAACAACAACCAACACCAGGGCATACGGCCTGGCGCAGGGCAAGCTACAGACAAAATTTGAAAGAAATCCATGGAACAGGTTCAGAGATAATTGTTACACAGACGAACGCCAATGTCTTCTCAGTATTAAATTTTTATGTCACCAATGTGCTCCAGTGCTGCACTCGCCTGCCCGAGCACTCTGGCAGTACCAAACTATAACGAGTCTGGTTTCCTTTGCCGATAGACCCTTTAGTCTCCCTTTGTCATTACGTCATCTTCATCATTTAGCAAGGCAGCAGAATTGTTATGAGTAGCAGATTTGCTTACAGGACAATGCTACTTGACCGACTTGACGCAGCACCTCATAAATGTAAATACATGTACCGGTGATCAGTATTAGATTCTTTTGTGCATATGGGAGTAACCCGCAAGACAGGGCAGTTTGTTATAGACATAACGTACCCCTGGAGTCAGAATTTGTCAGCCAGACAGCAGAAGTACTAGTACGTTTAGTCTATCTTTCCAGCGAATGGCCGTATAGTGGGGCATCATCTTCTGCTGTGTATTTCCGCGTAAGCATGTATGTGAGATAAGGCACTGTCACCTTATGTGAGTTAAATTTCATGATCAGTCTTCAGAGACAGTCAAATGTAAACAGCTGGAGTACTAGATATTGAGCAAATACTGCTTACAGAAGAAAGTTCGTCAGTCACCACATGTTTCAGTGGCCATTTTGATTTCATGCATGCCATGTACGACACATACATATACAGTGGAACCTGGGAATTAGGGACACCCAAGGGACTGTGAAAAACTGTCCTGAATTCTGAGGTGGTCTTATTCCTCAGATCCATTTCTATGTACTACATAGGCCTAGTGACTAAAATAGTTGTCCCTAATTCCCAGGATGTCCCTATTTCTCAGGTGGTCTTAAAGACAGGTTTCACTGTACAAGGATACTGTACATCATTGGATATTTCGGATAACGAATTGATATCGGTGAAAGGGAATATGTGCTGCATTTGGATACTCGATAATAATTGGACATGGTATAATCGCCAGGCTTATGGGAGTAACATTCATTCAGAATGTGTTCGCATAGACTGGAAGCCGGGGCTTCTTTATGTTTGCTTTGTACATTTCCTAAAATTGAACACTGGACTGGGCTTTTATTTGTACATGTGTTGGCATATATAGTTGTAAACGTTTTGTTTGGTTCATTTAAGGTATCTGTTCCTAGAAGAGAGTACTGGAGGCGTAGGACCAGAAACTTGGATCAAGCTATCCAGTCATATTGGTGCCTCAAAGCATGCAAAGAGCCAGCTCATGCAGTCTTCAACAACTGCATCTTTTCTAATTTCTATTGTTCAACACGTTAGCTGTTCAAATATATAATTATTATTGTGCCGAAAATTTAACTGTTTGTTTTATTTTGCAATACCTAAACCACGAAATATTCGAGAGTCATCTAGAATATTTCGAGGTTTTCTCCTAGTCGCGAAATGAGCTGTTTGGGAGCAGGCAGCGAGTACAGTTCTATACTCAATCTGTCCTCAAGCAACTCATTCCTTGCTGAAGGATATAATATATCCCCATAACCATTACCCCATGGTATGTGTTATAGTTTAGTTGTCGGTAAGGCTCATTCCAACTTTCCTTATATTTATCCTCATTTCCATTTCATTTACTAATTTATCTACATTAAATTTCAGTAATTGCCTTCCAACCTAATGCAGTATTTTATCCCTTGCAGTTCTGCATTAAAACAGTTAATATGGTATGTTTTTATGTTCAGTTACGTATTCATACATGATACTATTAACTATAGCCTGCTTGTCATTTGTAATAGTAATTTATTGTGCTAATTGCTTCCGTTAATGTTGGAGCTACACTTTACTAAACTACTGAATAAGTGATATATGCCTGCAGATATATTAAAACATTAATATTTTGTTAGACAATGCATTTACTAAAAGTAACTGATTGGTTGTATTACTACAATGTTCTAATAGTTATAATCAACTAAAATAATTGGTTGATTGTATTAATACAATACAGTACTAAAATTACATTTGTGCAGTTACTACAGTAATTGATTGATTTAATACACTGTACTAATAATTACATTTGTGTATTGATAAACTAATTGGTTAAATTATATTCCTGGCAGTATATGTACATTTGTATTTTTAGTCTTTGAGTTTGGCAGCCAGACAGCAGAAGCACCTTTCTGGTGTAGAGCTGTGTTATCTTTTTCTTTACTTCTTTCAGAAACGAAGTTATTCTCATCACAGTCAAGCGAATTTGTGGTGGACTCCTCACTTGGCTACTAGGCCTACTACATCAGTAGTATGAGTACTACTCATAGTACTAGTAGTGCTGCATTGACTGCAATCATATCGCCTGCATTGGGAAATTATATGCAGCAGCGTCAATCGTTTGGCCTCTTATGTCAGACTATCTTTTCTTGTATACATTGCATTGCATTATAATGAAATAGCAGCGCAATGTGATTTTGGCCTCTATATTAATCTGTCATAATATATGATTGCGATACTTTTACGCAAAACGCTTTCTTCATAGTCGGCTTTGAACAAAACCAAGTGCAGATATGAACGTGATAGAACTGGGGATAAACTGCCATTTTTTGGCAGGTAGCGGACTTGGGAACCTGGGCTAGTCGGAGAAAATATTACCTTTCCTGGACTAGATCAGCAATGGTGTACGACTGTATCATCTTGCTGGACAAAGCTTCAGAGGTATTGTAATTTTTTTATTGTTCGATTCATTTTTACATATATTAGGTACTTACATAGTGTATCTATGGCCATTTTGGTAAACTGGATGATGAAAAAATGTCTCTGTGTATCCTATTGGTCTCATCAGCTGTTGTGTTTAAATGTACATGTTAATTTATATTTTTTAATCAGTTTTGTTCATGGGTAGAGAGGGTACACATTGTTCTAGATGTATAAGTGTCAGTATATGATTTAAAGCAATTTTGTTCACCAATATGTTAATATGTGGCCTATGTGTAATTAATTGTCTTCCAATCTTATGCATTACTTTTTCTATTGGGTGTTCTGCATGGACCAGTTAATGTGGTATGCGTTTATGTTTAGTGATATGTTCATGTATGGCACTAGTAGTTAATATTTGTCGATATTAATGGTAATTGGTGTGCTAATTCCTTCATTAATGCGATAGCTACAGCTTACTTTACCAGTAAAGTAGTAATATTCGTGGATAAATATACTACCACATTAATGCTTTTTAATACTAATTAATACTAATTGTAACTATTTACTCTAGTAAATATATTTTACATTGTTCAAATTGTTTATATTACATCATACTTGTAATGCTTTGTCTTTGAATTCGGCAGGCAGACAACAGAAGCACCTTTCCAGCGTAATGTTGCACAATCGTGTTATTTCTTTTTCTGTACTTCTTTCAGAAACAAACCTGTTCTTGTCACATTCGATCGAATTTGCGGCGTTTTCCCTTGGGTACTGCTTCAACGCATTTGTTACAAATATCACTGAACAGTTATAACCAGCAGCCATTAAAACCTGGATTGCTTGGCCTCTAATATATGAGACTATATTTTCTTTTGTAAGATGTATGCATTGTTTAATTGTTTAAGTGTCATATTCAGGTTGACTATATTAAGCCATGAAATAGCCGCATCATGTGGTTCTTGTTTTTAGATTAATCTATAATTATTGTATAATTATGACTAGGAATTTCACTGAAATTTTAACAAAAACGTATTCTGCATTCTCTCCTCAGTACCAAAGCCTGTGAAGATATGGACTTCATATAAGTGGGCATACCCACTTTGACTACATGTTCATTTTTGGGGGGTGAATGTCTCTGCCACTTGTGGTATTCGAGGAAAATGTAACCTTAGGACACAACAGCAGTGCTGTATGACTGAATCATCGTACTGGCTTCAGGGTGTTTCAAGTTTTTATTGGTCGTTTCATTTATACATGAGGTATTAAAATAGTGTATTTTTGGCCATGTTGGTAAAGTGAATGGTGACACATATTCTTGTGTATCAGTGCGTATATGCCTCAACAGCCGTTGTCTTTAAGCACATGTTTATTACTTTATAGCGATATGACGCAGATTTGTACATGCATGGACAGCATCATGGATATAGATAATACACATTGTTCTGGGTGTAGAAATACCAGTATATAATATCCGCCAAGGCACATTCACCAGCATGTCTGTGCAATATTCCTTAATTTAGACGGAATAAGGCATTCGTTTGTTTTTTTGCAGGTTACGCATTGGCTTCAAACTGTACATGCTGGCCAAAGGGAAGAATGCTCCTATATGGCTGCATTGCTATTGCTCTAGAAGATTCCACCAGCCTAGGTGAGTATTGTGATACCGTTACATATGTCCAGCAGTTGGGAAGAGGCCCTGGAAGAGGGCGATCATCATTAGGGCTGAAACAGTATATGGGCATATGCTTGTCTGTACGTTTTTTTTTTTTTTTAGTTAATTCTCGTAAGGAAGGATACTTTTTTAATTAATTCTCATACAGAAGGATATCCATTGTAATATAGATAATGGGATAATTGGTTTAATGCCTTTGCTTGCCTTGACGTTGCACAGAAGTGAGCAGTTAAGCGTGTGTGTAAAGAGAAATACCATAACGACGACTGCTGTTGCTGTTGATGCAGTTTTCTTACTTTGCTTGTATTTTCTAGTAAAGGATTGTGCAAACCCTTATGGTTGCACCATGATCCAGTTAACATCATGAACATGGTTGTCCAATACCTGTACCCCCGGGTAGATACAAGCCTAATGTGTTGATACTGGCGGTGCAAGGTGCTGGTCAATTAAATCTGGTCAAAGGACACTTTTGAAAATCCAGAATGGCAAAGTTACACAACCATTTCAGTTAACAAGCATTCTGGCAAAATAATACACATGTGAGTACCTGATAATAGCCAGAAATACCTTTCCCAGTGATTATAAACTAAACATATACATGTATGACTAGCAGTCCGTGACACTGTGCGCCAGATCCTTGAGCTTTAGCAGGATGCCAGATGCCAGTAGTCTGCTGGTAACTAGTCATAAAAATGATAGGGTATGGTAGACCCCCAATCACAGCCTCGTTTCGGCTAACCGCTCATACGCATCGTAGTGTGAATCCTTTTTGATGGCCTTCACTAGCCTCATCCAGAACAGTTTCTCGCCATCAGGGTCCCTGGTCCATTCAACATAGATTTTCTTCTCCAAAAGCCGCGCCAGCTTCCGGGGAATCTGTGTTCCGGGTCGCTCAAGCTTATTGTATATCACCAATATGATCGAGTCCCTCCTCTCTTTCACGACCTTTTCGTGCGCCATCCTAACCTCAAACTCGCACCATCCACTGTTGAGGAACGTAGGACTCAATATTAATAGGGTTTTACTGGATGCATTGATTGCCTCCACAATGGTGTCAGCTAAGTCTCTTCCCAGTTTGAAGTCCCTATAATACATGCACAGTTTGAGACCGTATTCTTCCTCCAACTTTTCCCTTAGTCTGGTATGGACCCAGGCTCTTTCTTCTCCGTGGGTACTGTAGGCAACAAAAGCGTCGTATTTGAAACGTACCCCCACGTTGTGATTGACGTCTGGGTATCTGTTCCTCCAGCTTTCTCTGGCAACGTGAATCAAGTATCGAAGCTTCCAGCGCTTTTTATAAAGGAAGATGATGCCCCCAATTATTGAGATAGCCGCCAGACTGGTACCGACGGAGGCAAGTATGATTTCAAAGTTACCACACTTGCGGTGCGAGACCTCAAGATCCACTGCCCAAGGATTCACAGCGGATCTGGTGGGCTCACTGCACAGAGTGGAACCCTTTCGTGCAAAATATACCTCAGTTGATTGTAACCACTGAAGAAATTCCAGATTAGCGCATGAACAGTCCAGGGGGTTGAATGATAGATCCAGGGTAATATTAATTGCCATTACAAACCGCTCCAGTGATGCCCTGACCTCCCTGTTGAGGTGTCGAAGATTATTCTGACTAAGATTTAATAGTTTAAGTTTGCGTAAGCCTGAAATGTTGACACTGAAATTTGACAGACTGTTGCTGCTGAGGTTAAGGTATTCCAGGTGTCCCAGTTGCTCTAAACTGGTATAGGGCATTGAGTGCAGATCAACCGACTGCAGATCAAGTGATCGCAGGTTCCTTAATTGCAGAAAATTTATTTCTGTTGGATCACTAAATAAAACGCGGTTTCCACCCAAAAGCAACACTTCTAGTGATGGCAAATCTCTAAATCTGAACAAACTGGTTTCTTCGTTGAGAGTCATCGTGTTGTGTTGGATGTTCATGTATGTTACATGCTGCAATCCACTAATCCCAAGGTCCTTCCTAATGATGCTCCCCAAGTCATTGCTGGATAGATCTATATATTTTATACGATTAGAAGGGTGTATACAAAGGAAAATATTCTCTGAGACTGCTTCAAAGATAATGTGGTTAACTACAAGGCTTTCTAGGAATGGGGGCATTGGAATCTGGACGCCTGCATAGCAGGCTTTGTCTCGAGATAGAATGTCTGGCAGTTCCACAAATTCTAGCGTATCGCAGGTGAAGTTGATATATTTCTTACACAAACAGTTCGCCAGTCCACACAAGCGCCTAGGTCCATGCTGTTGTGCACACATGTACAGCAGTTCCAGATTCATCTCAGATGTCAACAAACGGAAAGTGTCCTCGACATCCCGTCTGGGTCTGCGCTGTGTCCTAACCCTAGGAAAGGTGAGGACATATTCTTTAATAGCTGGGTGCATCATCCCGTCTAGCAGAGTACACGCCAGATGAGTTCTGGTGTGGGCATCATCGCTGGTGAGCAAGTTACTTCCGCCCACACGCAGCACCTCGAGTTGTGGCAGCAGGACACTCAGACCTGGCTGAAACTCTACGTCTCTGTTATCACGAAGATCCAGAATCTTTAGCGGAAGCTTCGTAGCGTAGGCGTAAATGTCATCTTTCAGGCGAATAGGTATAACTCGGATGTATAAGTCCAACCTCTGTGTGCCTATCATATTTAGCGTTTGCACGGGGAGATTATATTCCTGTATTCCGTTCAAAAGCTTCCTCAGAGTTTCAACGTGCATCATGGAATAGGAGATATCCAAAGTTTCCAAGCGACGAAGTGGGCTGAACAGTACAGGTGAAATGTCAGCCATGACTAAATTAATCGCTAGGTATGTTAAACCGGTTAGGTTATGAAATAAGCTACTTCGCGTTAATTCATGTACCGCGTCGCTGTTGAGTGCCTCTTGGTACGTCATGTATCTCTCAACAGATTGCAGCTGTAGTTTCTTCAGATTATTAAGACTTTGGAAATTCGCCACACTTTGGTTTAAGCGCCCCTCCACTTTGCACAACAGTTCCGACGTGTCCAAATTCAGAGACGCCAATTGGTTGTAATCCTCGCGGGTTGCTAGGTAGCACGTTGCTCGAAGATGACCGTGATTCGAGGAGGAATACTGACAGACGGCGTCTGTCTGTAGAAGTGGTTTAGCCAGTAAAATAAGATACACGATGAAGTTGATGCAGCGCCGAGGGATAAACATTGTTACTTTTGAGTAAGACATGAAATTTAACACCGGGTTCTATATTCCCTGACCAAACTCATCAATACACCAGCAATTGTAAAATACCACCATCACTCAAGTGATCAAATGACAAAGGATGCATCGCATCCATCATGTTCCGCAAAAGTAAGTATCTGTTATTCGGCGCTGCTAGGAGGCCCAGGTTAGCATATTACATCGCATACCAGTCACTCTTCACCGTGGACAACATTACAAGACTCATTTGGTGGCACTGCTACTGTGACAACTACCTTATTTTATACCGATGAAGAGTTATTCCAAGCATGGAAAACTTCGGCGATTCGAAGAAAAAAAATAAACGTATATCCGTACAGCGCGTATACCACGAGTCCATTATATGTCCCTCCTGGCGATCCCGTACTATATCCTCTGTAATATCAGGGGCGTGGTGACAATCGTCGGCTTTTAGCACAGCGCCGACTGGAACATTCGACTGGAAGCGCTCAAGCAGGAACATTTAGCAGAGGGCTTGTATTCTCGAAATTATCAGCCTAAGAGTTTTAACTTGAGTTACAATCTTGCTAAGCCAATTACAAACTTTTCCAAAACACGATTCATGACGTTTTCTTGGTAGAAATAGAGGAGTGAGTATATTTTACACTCTTTTGTTGGTAGAAGCATAGAAACGTGTACCGAACGGGAACTTCAAACAGATAAAGGTTTGTTTCTTAATAATTAACACTTATATGTTGCTATATGGCCATCTGCCCATATGTGAAATATGGTTATACAATAATATACATGTAGGTCATCTACTACTGTGTATTCTACTCTAAAACCACCACGCAACCTTCGCTCGAGTACATGGAGTAGGGATGTGCTGAAACTTAATGTCCCAGGTTCCAAACGAGTTTGGGGTGATCGTACCTATTCTGTAGCAGCACCGCACCTATGGAATCATCTGCCCTACGAAATCAGGGCAGCACCTTCGATTAACATTTTCAAATCCTCATTGAAGACGCATCGTTTTTCACACTAGTTATAACATTGTCCTGCGCCATTAGCACAGTTGCGAAATGGCGCAATACAAATCTAATGACTGATTGATTGATGTAGAATGGAACCGAAATAATCCGAAACTGACATCCTTCCTGCGCAGGTAATGGCTGCTACTGGGCCAAGCAGCACACGGGCATCAGACATTGGGCAATCTGTATATCAGTGAGGCAATGCGAGGTAACAATTTTGTGGACTTCCAGTGGGTATGTAGTTCATAAGTTCGAACATAGCAGGAAAATATTTTTTACGATTCTGTAATAACACTTCACGTGTCTTTGAAATGACCATCCACTGTCCCTCACTCGTTAGGTAACACTTTATATTAGTGAATAAATATCCATTATTAAAATAATGTACTATATAATGACCAGAAACATAAATAGAGCACAAATAACTCGGGCTTACAATCTTAGTTAAATTGGTCCCCTTTTGTATACCAAAACATGGATTAACAGTGCTCATCCGATAGAGACAATATAGACTGTTCCCTTATCACGCAGATTTGTACAACTTTAAATAATGAAATCTCCTCGTCACTCGTCAGACTAATGTGTCAGAACTGCATTCATTATACGAATGAGTAAGGATTTTCATTAGCATTACACACTTTCATTACCACTACACGGATGATTGAAGGCTTTGCGGATTTGACAATGACAATGTGAAATCATGTAAAGGCGATTCTACTTTGAACATTTTGCGCAGAAATCCACCGCCTCTGACATGCTGACTTGTGAATGGCGATTTCAAAGACATTTTATGGAGCTCTAGCGCCCGTATCTCAACACAGAGATGGCTACGCATACGTCTCTGCAGGCGGTTCAGTACTTATTCTTGAAAGCCAAAACCTACGAAAGGGGGGGGGGGGTGTATAATTTTACTGTATTTATCCTTCAAAAATTGTTGGTACTAGCTGGTACGGAATGATTTTCATGCGCAAACCTTCATTACAATCGAATTCCCTACAGATAGGGAAAGCGGACATAAATTTGAAATAAAATTCCCCTCGCAATATGTGCCAGGATAGGTATTGTGTTACCACAGGTAGCGCTACTGTTGGCACTATATTGTGTGAAATAATAATTTGCCCGGACGATATAATAATTCGATATAATAATTCGTCCGACCGAATTATTTATCCGTACGAAGCATTATATCGTCCGGACAATATATATGTTTTCTTCTTCGCATGGTATTACGGGCGGCCGTAGCCCAAGGAGTTCACTCAAATACAATCAATAAATTCCGTCATAGGTATGATAGGTGAGGGACGATGTGCAGCCGTGTATAAGGCTGGTTGTGTATCTGAATTATAGGCAAAATGAAACAAGTACCAGTATATTTGTCTGTTTCTGGCCAATTAGCACTAAATGTCTTGTGTGGGGTGCCCGCGGATACGTTTCCCCATTTTGATGTACATGTATAGTTATCCGTCAGATGAGTAGCCGAAGGGCAGACACACCTGGCGGTCGTCAATGTCAGGATGGGCTGTGGACATTATGTATTACTAACCTAAACCTAGCATCTAACTACAGCCGCCATCTAAAAGACAAGTGTGATTTTTATATGATTTTCTGATCGAAAAGGAACTATTTTGCCCAGGTTATTATTTGCTGTGTTATGTCTTTCTTTCATATCAAATGTTACTGTTCAGTGCTGTTACACAACTTGATAAACATCCCAAACATGAACTTTCTAATACATGGTATTAGGCATGAAATCGAAATGCCTCTCTCGTCTTTCGTCCGTCTGTGTCGCAATTATCTCTGTACCTGATGTCTCGGATTGCGCGGATTTCCTTCATATTTAATTGTTGCTTCCCGTGGGTCATACGCTCGTGTGTTTTTGTTTTTAATTTTAAAATAAAAACATGTCTTCCAACAAATTCTTCAAAACACTACACTTCCTACAAATCCCAGCCAAAGCGCCTCCTGAATTTTCTTCTCAGTGGTCTTCACAAAACTACGTTTGGGACGTTTGAAATTTTGAACATCAACATGCTAACGAAGCTTTTTTCGTTATCATTCTGACTCCCAACCACAATATCTTGGGTTGGGTCCTGCGTAAGCCGGTTGTAAGCGCTACATCAGAACTGCATATTATTATTATTATTATTATTATTATTATTATTATTATTATTATTATTATTATTATTATTATTATTATTATTATTATTATTATTACTACTACTACT
>JAAUYG010263119.1_pt1 | contig 11517 bp, 6 predicted proteins | sample 7278091 | NCBI WGS metagenome assembly JAAUYG01 (sample SAMN14350201, study PRJNA611818) | marine sediment metagenome | isolation source: surface marine sediment (0.6m) | place: French Polynesia: Moorea | collected 2018-08 | reverse complement strand
GTACGATCGTCTACGACCTCTGCGACCAGTCGTGCGCTGTTTCTGTGATTGACGTACGATTCTCACAAATTTGGATCGTAAATTGGTTGTAACTTGGTCTTAAGCCTGGTGTGACTAAAACCTTAGTTCACCCTTGGGCTTTAGGCTTTAGTGACAGGAGGATAATTCCCTGAGGACTGTAGCCATCTATACAGTGTTCAGCTATGCCAGTGTGTGTCTGCTGAATGCGTGTTGTGGGGAAGCTTACCTTTTGTGACACCTAATAAGCTAGGCCATTTGTTCAGCCAGGATTTCTGCAGTAAGATACTTAATGTGCCGCATACATGAAATGTTCCTACTAATAGTTTATGTGTTTTTTTTTACAGTTTCAGTGAGACAACGGTGTTCCTCGCATTCGAGGATGTATTATCTGGTGGCTCATGTCTCCACTTAGAAGCGAAACGACGAAGATAAATTTTTTAAACCTGAGTCATGAGTCACGTGTTGCGGCGGAAGTTGTGTCTGTAATTATTACGACAGGGCGGCTAGGGTTACAACGGAAGTGTGGGGGTATGAGAGACAAATGACACCTCGCCGGACAATTGTGATCGCGAGCTTTTCAGAAAGGTTAGTCATCAGGTGCACTCCCCCGGACTTTCTTCTTAACGGAGAGTAATGAATCTTAGGTCTGGAAAAATCTTTTTTTTTCTTGCAAGGTTTATGTACGGTAATCATTCGTGCATTCATCATTTATATTTCCCTGTAACATCCTCGTTCTTAACTTTAAGCAGTATTCATGTTCTGCTGGGCGTTATGCAAATGGCAGAGCTTATTATGTACTTAATACTAAGCTTAGGTAAAAGCTACACATTCTACTTATTTACAGATCAATTTTTATTCTTTTATTTTCAAGATTTCCAATTTGAAATTAACGCTTTTTCACTTTGGTGGCTAAATAAAAAATGGACATCATGAGCAAAAACGTTTGTCATGAAAAAACTAAATCTCAGATAGTACGTACATGTAGTCGATTCACCCCTACATAGCTATACATTTTGATAAAGTGCAGCGTTTTCAAAACCGAGAAGCACGTATTGTCGGTGGAAACTATGACTGGAACATCAGGGACACAGGGGGTGTAAAAAATTTAAATTGGCAATCTGCACGTGAAATACGAGACTATTTCAAGTCGTTGTTAATGTAAAGATGTATGGCAGGTAACGCAAGCATCGCGCTTTGTCTACAGTGATTGTAACTTACCTTACGAAGAACTGCTGAGCCGATCAAACAAAACTACACTTTATGTACAACGATTATGGTCGATCTTAGGTATTGTGCGTAAATCTATTATGAAACAAGCACCAGTGTATGTTAATGATCTGTTTGCCGTTGATGAAAACAGTAGAAACAAAAGTGAGTTTGCGCCTGTTCGGCCACATGTTACAATGTGACATATGTGTTTAAAGGATGGTATAATGTACATGGTATTTTAAGATTGCATTACTTTTAATGCATCATCATTGTCATTTATATACATGTATATCTACTATCTCGGTAAATAGCGATTGGCTACTGCATTTTTTAACAATAAAATGTTACTTTCTTGCTTGCTTGCTTTCTTCCTTCTTTCCTTCCTTCCTCCTTCCTTCCCATTATCCAATTCATTTCGAGTCATTTGGTGCTTTCGCCAATCATTGCCCTAGTTATTCCATTATGGCCTTGCTTGTGGGAACTTCAACACATCAAGATCACATGTGGTCATTTGTTTGAAAGTGAATTTGAACCGCTTGTGGCCTTCTATGATTGGACACAGAGCGGATATTTGTCGTCGCCATTTCATAAATTAATAGGCACTAACAAAATTTTCCTTCAGCAAAAAGGTGCCGTGTATAACATGATATGATGAAGCAGTATGACGACCTTAAGTAAGGATTTTACGCCGGTTATCCTGGGGTAAACCAGAGACAACGTGACCGTCTATTGTACGGATGCTCCCTTGAACGCTATATAATTATGGTATTCCCTTTCTTCTGCCTAATTCGATGTGGGCTCCTTAAGTCACGCAGCACCACATTTAGTATTAAATAGTCCATTAGGTGATGACTTGAAGGCTGAAGTACCAGTTGGAAAAATATATGTAACGAAAATATGAATTTTGCTTTTCAGGTCTTTCTTTGAGGATATAAAATGGCATGTGATGTCGACAAGTAGAAACAAGAGGACCAGGGGGTATTGGCGTTTTCACCAATCATATTAGAGCAATAGCCGAAGCCTGTTAATCTGTTTCGATCCACGCATAGCAGTTTATGAGTTACAGGTCAATTTTCAGAGCAGTGCACGGAATGATCCCAACTGATCTCAACCAATCAGACAGGCAAAATACGCGATATATATTTCATAGGACGTATGTATACATTTTGCTATTACTAGCAGTTCTCGAGATACTCCAAAGTTTTGGATTTACCACCGACACCCCATGTTAAAAAGTAAAAGTGCCATAATTTTTTTTAAACTTGGTCAATTGTCAAGGAAAGACGTAGACTGTACCCCTTTATCGTTGCCACGGTCCTCATAAACTTAAGTCTGGTCCACATTGGATGAAAACTATAGGACTAGTGTTGTGACGTTTACATCCTCATATGGTCCCTGTGTTAAGCAAAAAAGGTTAGTCTTAGCAAATGACAAATCAAACACCAATGCATTGATTACCATGTCGTTACCATGGAGTTTGGTTAAAATTGGGTGAAAACTACATGTATGACACGAGTAGCTTTTTGAAAATCTGATCATCGGAAATTTTGCGAATGAGCCGAGCTGATCTCAACTATTGTGACATGAAAAGTGCATAGTACATTGGACCTACCAAGCCCCCAATTTTGCTATATTTCCCAGTTTAATACTTCCCATAGACTTGCGGGTACGGAAGCGTAATGCTGCCACGTGTGAAAACGTACGACTTAATAAGTCGTACGTACGACTTATTATGTCGTACGTACGACTTATTATGTCGTACGTACGACTTATTATCTCGTACGTACGAGATAATAAGTCGTAGGTACGACTTATTAAGTCGTACGTACGAGATATTTTTTTTCACACGTGGCAGCATTACGCTTCCGTAGTACTTGCGTATGCTATGATATTTGCCATAAAGTTTGAATATTTGGCAGGTCGCTAAATGTAATGGCCACTATTCCCCCTTTACCAGGACGTTTGTTATAAAGTTTGCTGAAATTGGATGGAAACCGTAGAGGAAATAGCATTTATATTTTTCAGTAGCTCTTGTGTTAAGAAAAAAATGCCATCACATTTTATTAATTGCCAGTCACCAAGACTTTAATAACCACATACTATTATCAGAATATTTATGAAAAGTTTGCGTACTACAACTGCAAGGAGTGGCCTTTTTGGCAATTTTCCTCCCGTTTGGGCTTAGGAAAATGAAATAACTACATTAAAATTAACACAAATGGAAAAACAACAGAATTGTCTCGACACACAGCGAGTACATGTAGCTACATTTCGATGACATTTTGAGTTAATCTTGCATGGCGGTTTCTGAGAAAAGGCATTTTTTTCCACGGATGGATCACGCCGGAGATGGACGCCTACGTCAGGACAGTAGCCCTACTGACACAGTGAAATACAGCCAATAAATGGGTTACAGGCTATTGATAGTCAGGTCCACTTCCGGAAGTCTGTTTCCTGTCTACCACGTGACGTCTGGGAGTCACCGTGATTGGTCTTCCAAATTAACGCCTTTAACACTCGTATTCTGTCGTGGACAAATGTATACAGACTGTCCCGGAGCCCAAGAACAGTTATTAGTGCCGCGTTATTCCATTTACAATTCATGGGGATAGCCGACAGTCTCTGACCAAATTGAGTAATCAGTGTAACTGGGCACAGGATGAATTTCAATTAGCATTCAAATGGAATTTGGTAGTCAGCTGCCATTGTTGTACAATCTTACACATACTGTAAGGGGAACTCCAATCTCTGCTGCCATATATGTTCCATGAACACCATACATATGACTATATTCTCTTATGGTGGTTTTCGTAGGCAATAGAAAACAAGCAAAAAGTTTTATATTTTTATAATATATATGTAAGTTTCCACTTAGAAGTCAGAAGCCTGGTAAGCGTTTCACAAACGAGGTTAACTTCTTAGCCGGTTAACTAAACTTAGCAGGCTAAACATATCCGGCTAACCCTTTTTGCTCTTAAAAACTTCAGTATGTGCCATGACTACCAAAATCCATGTTAAAAATGTTTGGTTAATCGTCCGTTGGAAATGAAAACTCTAATTTGATTGGTCGGGTTTACTCATAGATTTTATTTTATTTCTCAAGTTGGCCTATCCACAGATGCCAGATAAAGATAAATGGTCAAGTTGAACAGGCTCTGTTTCTACGGGTTATGGAAAGAACAGTATAAAATAACGGTTCTTATACTAATATATTAATATTATTACGTAAGGCCATGGCCAATGCGATAGCCTAGTAAAGGGAACGGCATATAAGAAGTGTGATTTCGTTTACTCGTTATCTTTGTAACCTTCAACTTCATCATGGTACTCCAGCAATCAAATGGAATGCTCAATTTACTGTGAGAGTGTGGCTGTATTTAGGGCTTGATTGGACTGAAATAAAAGCCAATACCCACTGGTGGGATACTTGATCGTCAAAGCCAGCAGTGAAAAGAGTGCGGAGACACGGCTCTGCTGTCCACGCTGTCTGCGGACGTTAACTGACGCCGTCTGTATAGAGTCGTACTGGATGACACGTATCTTTGACACCAAATGTCACGTGCTGGTAATCTAGACGAAGCTGGCGGAGAATGGCAAAAATAACTCCGCCTTCTTCGTCTGTAGTCGCTAGAACCACTGACCGACTATCACAGATTCTATCCCTTCACTTAGTATGTAGGGTTCGTTATCGCCGGGAAAGAGCTTCCTTACGCAGGCATGGGGTGTGGTTTAGTTTTTACTAGATCTTGTATACGAATGCTCTCTCAGTTTTCACGCTTTAAGATTGCATATTTCCTGTACTGCGTGCTGTTCTGAACACTTTCCTCAGCCCATTTCACACCCCGCAAATGTACGTAATGCTCCAAGTACGTCCTTTTGTTGCTCCATTAGCACTTTCCTGGCTATTTCTACCATTACCGCAATCATCTCACAGTAATTGCGTGAAACGAGCTCTCTGGAGCGCATTGACCACTCACAGAGGGAGAATAAGCACCAGGGTGGGGTGGGGAGTTGGAGGTGGTGGTGGTGGGTTGAAGGTGGGTGGTGGTGGTGGTGGTGGTGGGTGGACTGACCACACAAGGTTCTTATGATAATTGCATGGTAGTGCCTATAATAGAGAGAGAGAGAGAGAGAGAGAGAGAGAGAGAGAGAGAGAGAGAGAGAGAGGAGAGAGTAGAGAGAGCAGATTAATCTCACGCTGTGAGACACTCTGCCTTAATGACCCAGTAAACCCCAGTGCACCCAGAAGCAACACAACACTCATAAACCAACCACCAAGGCGAGATGAGTTAATACAGAGGCCAGCACGCCACCAGTCACAGATTTTGCCGCCATACTGCCAGACACTGCTGGTGTGACCATCTGGTGAATTTTGGGACACATTTCGCCACAATCTCTTACGTCGAGTATATGATATAATATGTGACAAGTAATACCAGCGATAAATATATCGGGATATAAAAGCAAATTGTGATATCCAATACTCAAATATGTCACCGGGGATTCACGGTCCTCTGCCTGCAATGAAAATTCCCAGCGGCGTTTCTCGGTTACCACATAGACCTGTCTTAATTCCGCTAGAGAAAAGTAAGTGCCATTTACAGTCAAATTGAAGTTTCCAGTAGAATATCAAAGCGAGCTGGTCCGGTGATGTTTTGGCGTTGACCTGATAAACAGAATACACTCCACCCGTCATATCATTCACTATACTCTAGTCACAGTCACAGTCGGTATGTATAGGTTTCTGACTATCATGATATTTCTGTTATTTCGTTCTGTATAATGAGTCTTCATGTCATGTCTATTCCTGCTATTCTGGGTTTCGCATTTAGTAAATGAGTTTACGAATTAATTGTGGTATGGACAAATCACTAACATACGTCATTTCCGCTGTGTAAACTCTTCGCTTTCCTTCAGATATTTCTTATTTTCAAATCCTATAAAAGTTATACTTGCGAAATTTGTATCTAGTGCCTTTACAAGACGTGGTGTTTTAACTGCTGTGTGACCTGTTTTGGTGTCTCGTGTCTATTCATAAATAATGTATGGAGTGACTTATAAGCCCAAATGGGCTGGGCATATTTACTATGTACATTTGTTTGTAGATATATATGTGAACAATGTAAACGCAAGTCACTATAATAAATAAAACTACTAGTACTACTACTTGCCGGGTGCTTCCTGTCTGGGGCGGCACCCATTCTGAAACTGGCAATCTAATGTATTTGATTGCGTTATTTCCACATGAGTGTCCTAAAATAGCATATATCCAGGGAGACCGCCGAGAACTGTGAACGCCATGACACCTGTGCTGTCAGCATGATGGCTGACGAACGTAATTGGCATAGAGAAGGCTTTCCCGTAGTTGTCTCATATCTCACCGAGGGACACTGCCTTTCATAAAGATGGATGAAACGTTTCACACAGGTGCGAAGCCGAAAATACAAACTACACTGTTTCCGAGGTAGGTGGTGATGCTTTCGGCTGGCACTGAGTGCTTTTAAATGTTATGTAACCTCCCTCGTGGAACTTATTCGCAGACTTCCGCTGCGTCACATGTTCTTCGAGTAAATGTCACGTGGTATATTAAGAACATCGGTTGGGTCGATGATATCATATCCACAGCTGTACCTGAGTTTTTAGTGTAATTTAGGTATTCAGAAGATTGCAAACAAAAGGTGTTGAAATAAAAATATTAATAGGGAGTATTTTAAACCTCATTGGCGGGAAAATTTCCTGAAGGAACCAGAAAGAAGAGAAGGGGCGCGTAAACGAAATAGGGTCATGATTGGCTGAAGCTTCATGAAGTAGCACTGTGATTGACTAAAGGATCCCACGTGACCAATGGTAGTTTAGCGTCTCAATGAAATCCAATATTCATGTTACGATTTTGTGGCGCGAAATACTCCCTATTGCTACAACATCGGGAAATATAGTTTCAAAAGGATCTATAGCATTTGGTGTCACAAATTCGTAACAGGAATAGTCGATTTCATTTGGCCGCCTAACTTCCTTGATTTTTGGTAAAACTTGACCTTTTGGTATACAAAGATGACAACGGAAGACTCACACCATATTAACCATATTATTTATGCCTACAATGGTATTTTATTATTTTCGGTTTACACATTTTACCAATTCCTGTGTACTATTGATAGTGTATGATAGTAATTGTAGCCATGAGCATACGGATTGAAAAAAAAAAACAAAAAAACACACACACACACACACTTACTCTCTCATTCACTCACTCGCTCATATATGACTACCCTTTACACATTTTCTCATTCTGTCAAATAAAGTTTCCACTAATCTCGAGGCGACAATGTTTTCGCGCCTTTTAGATTCTTTCTTCGGGTTTAAAATATTCTGTGTTATAAAGGCATGGAATGGCATTGCTGGTTCGTTGCTGTCTATATGCTCGGACGTCCTGTGCAGAGGTCATCTGGAGTACATACTGTACATTGTAAGTTTCACGACGGCGTATGAAGAAAACGATCAGTAATACATGTGGAAGATTGGGCACAATGTCAAAACAGGCTGTTGAAGTACTCAATAGTTGGTGGAATATTATGCCATGTACGATACGTGTACGTACTTGTATCTCGTACTTGTATCTGTTTTATAATGATATTTTGCTAATTTTTAAGTCTGGATTTTGTTATGGGAGTAGTGAGAGTAACGTTTAGTTATGTTTTATGGAATATATGCGTATCATGTCCTCAATAGTACGAGACCCATTCCTGCAGGGCGGTCTTTACCGGGAACGGATCGGCCAAGCGGTTGCCGAGTTATTAGTATTTACTTGTAGGAAGTAGCGCCGTCGGGCACTGCCGGGTACCGGTATTTGGCGCCCTGTTTCTACCGCAACGGCGCATGTAATGACGGGTTTCTCTTCAAACGCCTTTCAACAGACTCTGGAATCGATCTTTGAATGCCGTACGCTGGTAAGTAATAGGTACCAACGTATTCTTCACATTGCTTGGACACGCACATATAATTTTATGTACACAACTTCGTATTTTCCCTTGTAACTGGGCATTCTAGCCTTCTGTCACTGTAGTAACTAGCCTAGTATCACTGGTATCGTAGTCGGTCCTTGTATGACGATCGCCTAAGACCATAAGCCTTCACTCTGGTAATCGTTTTCTAACTTTAAGGCCATAAGGCGTGTCGTTCAGTAACATTAGGGCCGTAAGCAACCCGTGTCTCCTAGTTCTAATGCCAGTGTGAGGCTTCGCACCAGGTTACGTGTTTGCATGCATATGTATTTGTCGTCGTGTCGTATCTTGTAACCATGCCCGTGTCTCCTGCGACAGTCATGGTGTCTCTGCCTCCCGAGGCAGAGATGAAAGTGCGATAATAAACCGTCTAGAACGAGCTCGGTCTGTTGTCTGTTGTTTATCTCTCAGGTGTGATTGGCCAGGAAGAGCCTTAGCTCAGGCTTGCCGCAGGGTGCTCGTTGACCCAAGCCAACTAGGGCCATTCGGCGGCGACTATCTGTAAAGCATATAGACCCTCGGCTGACGCCGGGAAGGCCTATAGAGTTTGCAGCAGGTCCGACCAGACTCTGTTCCTACTCATCCCCAGCAACCGCAACGTTTGCTCCCCGTCATAACTTGACGTCGTCGCGCCAGCGCGTGATAGCAGTAAAACGCATCGCCGGGTGGGGCACGCTGTTCCCCATTCAAGGAAAATCCCCTAGACCACTTTGGCCAACGAGCGCTGAACATTACAGTATAAATATGGGCCAGTTCAACCTTACGGTTGCAAAGGCAATAAAATCTTATCTTAATGTTATGTTATGGGTGGATTTGGGTGTCTTATGTACTGCAATGCATGGAAACTTCATTCCTTTGCTCGGTATGACACATTTTGTCCCACTCTACCGGTATTTCTGACTGATATAAGCAAAAAGCATATTGTTGCACAAGAGCCAGCATTCACTGCAGTGTTTCCCAACTCAAACTCTCATTTTGCCAAATCTGGCCACATTTTAAAATATATGATATGACGTTTTGCGTTGAACTTTTTTTTTCAGTAGAAATATCGTAGTAGCATGTCGTGTGATAAATTTAATAATACAGTCATGTTGTATTCGTTTCAAAACAAGAGGCCACATCTGGGTAACACTGTCTCATGCGATGGAATCGGAGGGATAGGGGCAATAGTCACCCTCTACGCCGCCATGGCTGGAAAGGATCACCACAGAAAACATCTGGCCTTGAAATCTGATATAGAAAGAACAACGTTTTGGCAATCAATAATTCATATTCCACAGGAGTTCTGTTTCGGCAGGGGACCAATCCAGTCATCCGGAATAGATGTCTTTGTCATTGTAATCAGACATTCTCCAGAGATTGGCGACCTTCTTTTCAGCAGGGTTCCAGGGGCAATCCAATTATGCAATGTGATGCTCTGCGGGCCCAGACCAGTGGTGTCCAGTCCTTTTTCATTCTGGGAAACGGCAGATAATGGATGCGGTATGGAATCAAAATGGACAAGACAGCAAGGTCAAAGTTACATGAGACGTCGGTGCTCATATTTCGCGGATTTTCCCCGCAACAATAACATGTTATATGTAAGGTAATCTTTGTTGTTCCTCAATCAGCTGTAGATGTTCGTTACATTAAGAAATAACCTGGTTTATTTAACAGCGAATGGACAATAGACGATTTCTGTTAACATAGCGGAGGAAATTTTTGAAACAAAATCAGACTGTCCTCATTAAACTAATTTCACTAATTTTTTAAATAGCCAACATCAACATGTGTACATATTTAATAAATTTCCTCAGAAATACTCGGATATCTAACATTCGTGTCCGAAGAACGATACAATATCTGCATTAACTACCTATGGAGGTCTGCCAAAATGCAAAACTGTATTGTACAAATTTGCATTCCAGTTTGAAATTGGCATCGTTATCCTGCACCACAATATAGAAAACTATGCCGAACACGCATAGTTCCGGCACTGTGTGTTCCGGCCCAGAGAGTGCCAGACGCATCTCACTGACTGCCACCACGAATTACAAGTAGCTTTTTGAGAGGATATTCTGCTTTGCAAAATGCTAAATATGACGGCTGTGGCCCTCAGATTTCGTGTCGCATTCGTCAACAGGATGATAACGACATGATGTAAAAAATCTCAACATAGCAACGAAAAGTCATCAGTTTTATTATAGCAGACTGTCATCAGTGCAGAGAATCGTGGACGCTACAACGAATGACGTTTGTGCAGGGCGGCAGTTGAGCGTAATGTTTTACTGTAGTAATTTTTTTTATTGGCAACCACAGGGTTGGATAGTAGATACAATATGACAACAGCAATACATAAGAACGTAGGAGCTCTAGGCTCACAGATTTACAATTGCATATAAAATTACCCTGCTTGACTAGAATTACGAACTTGAATTAAGTAGGACCTTATGATGCGACTATATTACTACCGGTAGTGTCCTTTGGCATCTTCAGTGCTATGCTAACATTTTACACTGCCCAAGAATCAAATGATCTGAAAGCCGACTAGTGGTATATTGGGGCAGATAGGACCGACATGTTGCATATCCTACTACTGATCCACTACCGTAATTAAGCTACATGCAGGTATCTTTAGCCGAATGTTAACATTCTCTAATGGTGCGAATTGAATGCGGAGCCAAAGTACTAACAGGTAGCATCAAATTTACAGCCAGGATGTTTTCTTGTTACTGGAAAATTGCGCATATATACACCAGAGCACTTTTTACTGACAATTTTGGACTCCACATGTTTAGAATATTTCCACCCTACCCATGTTTCGTGTGCACTATTACTACAAAAATCATTTATCTTCCCCGTCATTGTGTAGCCTAGGAGATGAAAGCAATTCACGCTTTCAAAGCCTGAGGGATTTATGAAATATCATCTGCGTGACAATCCCTTAGAGCTTTATGAAATGTCACTGGCGTGGCAATCCATTGGCGCAAAAACAGCTGCGCAAAAATTAAGCCCCTTTCCAACCTCCCAGGATCAGTTAACAGAGTAGGTGAGAGGCAGACCAATTTATATGGTTTCAAACCGTGTGTTTCGGTTGCCTTTTTAAATTAGAAACGTTGCATTAAGTTCTATGGTCCACATATATCAAAACACAAAGGCAAAATGCAAGCCGGAGAAGCTTAGTGAAGCCTCAATGGATCAGTCAGATCTGTTACTTGATACAGTACCATATACTGAAAGTCCAATAGCTGTCTCGTAATAAGTATCTAATGCTACTACTACTACTACTACTACTACTACTACTACT
>JAAUYG010190313.1_pt1 | contig 11517 bp, 9 predicted proteins | sample 7278091 | NCBI WGS metagenome assembly JAAUYG01 (sample SAMN14350201, study PRJNA611818) | marine sediment metagenome | isolation source: surface marine sediment (0.6m) | place: French Polynesia: Moorea | collected 2018-08 | reverse complement strand
CCGGGTCCTACCAAGGCACAATATCACACGTGCATTAATAGTGTCGCCTTTAGATTTTTTTGAACGACACATGACTTGGAAATGCAGCAAATTCAATCGTTTTTATATATATATATATATATATATATATATATATATATATATAGCGTTAGGATCCAAACTGTCGTACTGTATCTGTATAGATCAATCGATATTTTTATGTTACAACTACCCATACTAACTGAATTAATTACCCTGTGGGTTGTATACCATCCCTGTTTATTTACCGTGGAATTTCACTTTGCTACCTAACTTGCAGGATAAAGAAACCAGTCAAGAGGTACCGACAAGATATTTCTAAGGTTGATTGGTCCCTGGTGTACGACGACTGGTTATATTACTAAGAGCCCTTGCAACAGTGCCAAAGGTAGTCTAATTTAGAGCGCCTTCCACAGTATTAATTTAGGTAATACAAGAACATGTACTTGTAACAAGTGTGTCAGTTTCAATACCTGATCCTAATAAAAAAAATCCTTCATTAATCGTCGAACAGAATGCATGGACGTCTTCCAACAGAATTGACGTTCTCGAAAAAAAAAAAAAGTCTAAATTTTGACGTAACTCAGAATCGTTGGGTAATAGTATGACTTATTAAGTTAAATCAGACTTAAGTCTCTTTTAAGAACTTCGGCTCCGGTTCCAGAAAAAAATCGGACTTTGGGGTTTTGGAAATACTTCAGTTCTAAGTTTTGACTTAAATCACCAATTTGCGCAGTGCGATTGTCTAAGAATCTGACTTAAGCATTTTTGCGAATGGTAAGAAACATGATGCACCAGGAGACCAGCGAGCACAATGTAAAAACGTCATAACGTTGCATGAAACACGATCCTGAAGTCCTCTTAAACACGGGGGATACACGTACAATTGCTGTCAGTGCGATTAACGATTAACGAAGAATTATTTTCAGGCTTAAGATTTTGTCATCCCGTCAGCATCTCCCACTTACCACAGGTCCCGCTGCCCTCGTCGGATCTATCCTCGCAATCGGGATGGAAATCGCATTTCCAGCGCATCGGGATACAGCTAGGGGTTCCTGAGCCGCACTTGAAGTCCCCGGCAGGGCACGACGGGCAGTTTCCCGGCTTCTCATCGCTGTTGTCGCGACAGTCGTCATCGCCGTCACAGAGAGCTGTCTTTGGAACACAGCGGTAGCTGGTCTCGCAACGCCACCAGCCTTCCGGACAGGTTGTCTTGTTCTGATCTGAGCGACAAAAAAGGACCGTGTTTACTCACTGCAAGTTTACATTTAAGGTGAGCACTTACCTATACTATGCACTTGAAGAAAAGTGTATTCTGTAATGGTAATATATCTTAAATAAAGGTTGTAGCTTGTTTGGCTCACATCTTGATATCGAAGATGTTTTGTACATGTAGGCTGCCAGATATCCTTAATGCATTTTGTAAAGAGTGCCGAAGTACACACATGTAGTAGTAGTAGTAGTAGTAGTAGTAGTAGTAGTAGTAGTAGTAGTAGTAGTAATCTTAGTAGTAGTAGTAGTAGTAGTAGTAGTAGTAGTAGTAGTAGTAGTAATCTTAGTAGTAGTAGTAGTAGTAGTAGTAGTAGTAGTAGTAGTAGTAGTAGTAGTAGTAGTAGTAGATGTCCATGTTTTAGTACTGACATCCAACAAAACTTCCGCGATAAATTATTTGGTGTACAGCAGATGTCTCGGGGTTAGTACTGTCCGACTTACAGCAGAAGTCCCTGGGCTCATCACTGGAATCCCCACAGTCATTATCCCAGTCACAGAACCACAGCTGGGGTATGCAGCGTCCGTTGTCGCATTGGAACTGATCCGAGGTACAGTTTCCTACAATGTAGCAGTAACAAACCATCAGGTACATTAGGAATCTATAGCAAAAAGCTAACTTCAAAATTCAGAGGAAGTAAGATAAAGATCGACATTTTGAGTTGCTCTCGTAAACGACGAACAAGTGATTGTATTCATAAGTGCAAGAAAAGCACTATAAATCTATGCATGAATCTTAGGGTGCGCAGTGTTATATGTGGACATGTTGATTACTACAATATTTTTTTGTGTTTGTTTTTTTTTTTTTCTCAATGTGGGTACCAAGCCATGCTTGATATACGTACGGCATTTTGTGTTGAGCGGGTGTTCGTCTGAGCGATCGGAACAGTCAAAGTCGCCATCACATTCCCACTGCTTCGGAATGCACTGACCAGAAGTGCACCTTAGCGAGAAGGGAACATGTTAGGGGAACATTAGACATGCAATGGATGCGTAAGGTGTAATATGCAGTGGACAGATCTAAAAAGTGACAGTAGCTTGTCGCTTTATTTAGATCTTTCCGGGAAATGTTTTCATCACAAAAATAATTCGTTCACCAACAGATCTACATGTACAACTAACCCTAGACTCAAGCTTGCCGAAACCTCAACAGTACGTCATTTTAATTTCGGAGTTGATCTGTTACAGTAGAATATGTGGGGGTAACAGTTAAGTTTCTTGAAAAGTTCCATGTACATGTAACTATCAACCGAAACTAAACATTGTGAGGACATACCAAACCGTAACCCAAATAACGACCAACTTTGTATAATTGGCTTTAATTTTACGATATTCCCAACTGATATCCAAAATTTTGTGTTTGCACTTGGCGGTGTTACTAGAAACTCTCAATGCAGTGCACGCTGGACATGAGGCGGCCTTATATCACGCACCTTGTACATGTACATACGACCAATTATTATGGGGTGTACAGTTCAATTATTTTTTATTAGTTTTTCCATGTAAGAGCCTCCAAACTTCGGAGAATGCCACTCCCTTCCCAAATCCCCCAAACCGTCTTCCAGTGACAGCCATGGCCCTTACTTGAACTCGTAGGACAAGCACTCGTTGTTTGTACACAATGCTCTGGATTCGTCCGAGCGATCACGGCAATCTGGACGCCTGTCGCAGACCCGGTACATCGGGATACATCCGGACCCATTACACCGGAAGTAAGAGTCCGGGCAGGAACTATTGCCTAAAAATAAAACAAAGAGGTCTATTGGCTTTAAGGCTTCGCTGGAACACAATAAAAGTGAGCCTGCACCCATGAAGAATTTGAAGTTCACGCCACTATGTCCCAATTGTATAAGGTCAATTTACTCATCAGCTTTCATGGGGCTCTTACTCCAGCATATATGTCACGAATCTGCCAAATGCAACCACAGAATAAGAGCCATAAAGAGACAGCAATTTTAGTCGCATTTTCGTAAAGGAGCACCCAATGATGCCCTACAATGACAGGGTAGCACCCAATGATGCCCTACAATGACAGGGTAGCACCCAATGATGCCCTACAATGACAGGGCAGCACCCAATGATGCCCTACAATGAAGATTCAAGCCACAGTATTAACCCTCGTAAAATTGACAAGGAGGTCCAACATATTCGTAATCTTTTCTTTTGACGGAATTCGCCGTTTTCAAGATAATTACAATAATTTTATAACTGCCCGCGCTACGACAATAGCTCTGCTAACATACATGTAGATCAGCGAAGCTAAAAGATGGCATATCCGGTGATGGCATGTCAGTCCTGTGTGACTACAGCGTTTTTTGACCAAAGTGTTACGGGGAGGGGGGTAAAAATACGCAATGTGTGTTTAGAATGTAGTAAACTGTAGTAAATCTATAAGAGTATGATATTCGAACTCGGTACATAATTAATTATGACACGGACTCATCACACAAAGGCTCGTCCCTCCTGTGACAGTGACTGCTCCATACACCAATTAGTGAATGAAGTCATTTCATAAGACTTTAAACTGAAACGTTGCCTAGGAATTACAGCCCAGACCGGAAACAACCTTACCACATTTGGCCTCATCCTCCCCTCCCATACATTGCGACACCCCGTCACAGACCAGCTTGGCAGGGATGCACTTCTCGTCCGGAGCGTTGCAGTAGAAGTGTCCAAGGCTGCAGTTCTCCTGGCAGCGCTTCCCGTCGCCCGACAGGACAAAGTTCATCGGGCATGCGCAGGAGTAGAAAGGGGCTGTGGGCTTCAGCAAACAGAGATGGGAACATCCGCTGGTCGAGCAGGGGTTGCCATTGGCTGGAAGAGTTCACACATGCACATAAGCAAATGTATACTTTGAAAAAATACTTAAAGACCACAACGGAAAAAAGAACTACAGAAAAAGGACCACTTAAGGACCATACATGGTGCTGTGTTAAATTTAGAATGAGAATTGAGACTACTAATATGCAGTCCTTGACCCTGAGTGTTCTTAATCTCCACTGTATTTAATCTCCTTCGATCTGGTTTTCTAGACGACATAAGCCACACAGAAACCCTAGGAGGTAGAGATTATCCTGTTCTTTTCAAATGATGAAAAGTGATATTTTTCTTCGTAGGAAATATTGATACCAGACGTTCAAATCAGCGTTAAACACATTTCATTTTTTTTTTGGTTTATTAAAACTTCGTCAGTTACTCTGTGTCATGGCTGACAGATTGTGTATGCAAATCGTCCGATGGGTGGTTTGCTGATATTTTGTCATTGTGTAAAATATATGCATAATTAATGTTGCAGTTTTAAATATAGCTTGCCAATAGTACACGATCTGTTCCAAAAAAAAATAGAACTAAAGTAAGTCTTTCACAACATTATGTCGACAAGAATTCCCCACTCTGCAACTTACGCCGACTTGGCTGGCGTAATGGATGCACAACGTGGATATCGTACGGCATGTGCTCCGTCTGCCTGATCAGTGACGTCAGATTTCCGGTTTTCTTTACGCGGTTGGCTTTCTCGATACGCTTGAAATTCCACTCCGTCCAGAACACTTGATCCGCAAACAGGGTGAGGGCGAACGGGTGAGGCACATTGTCCAGGAAATGGTGAGGGTTTCTGCCGTCCATGTCAGAATACCTAGAACACAGTTAAAACATTTTAAAAATTTTAACATTTTGAAAATGAAAAAGTAGAATCTTGCGACACACAAACCTTAAACGCCAAATTCTAGCACTTAAACGCCAAATTCTGGTGAATGAACCTTATTTTGTAGGGTATGAACGCTAAATTCTGGTAAAAGAACCCTGTATTGTAGCGTATGAAGGCTAAATTCTGGTGAATGAACTCTATACTGCATAGCCTATAACCGCTAAATTATAGTGGATCAACTCTATATTGTAGCACATCAGTGCTGAAATCTGGTGAACAAACCCACTTAGCGTATGAACTTTAAATGATGCTGAATAAACCCTACAATAGTAGGGTTTTAATCTAAACTCTGTAACATGAATTCTAACCCCAGGGCCTGTAGACCACATTCTATGTTAGCAACTTAGCATGCGGTATGAAGACTATTTAAAGGAAGCATAATAACGTTACATTTATCTTTCTTCAAACATTATGTAAATATTATTTACATATTAAATATTTACACGTGTATGTTTATAAGCCCTAATTTCCGTTTCCGGTGTAAGAGCCGATAGGCCTAAAAAGGACTGTACCACACTTGGGACCACTCCAGAACTTAGCCTATGTCAGAATTAAGAAAGAATTAGGACTGCTCCAGAAATAGGATTGCTGCAGAATTACATGTAAGCGCATGGACATCATCATCTGTGCATTCAATGAAATTTAGTCTGTTGTGCTGTCACACTTACAATGTACATTGACAATAACGTATTTTCAAATTTAATTGACTTATATTTTGTAGACAAACATAGACCTCTTTTTGTCTGCATAGTCTAAATAATTCCACTAACCCATATACTTGTGCCGTATTCTTACCCTATATAATCCAGGTTAGCATCTGCCCACCAAAGCTTGCGAGCAGCATAATCTATGGTAAGCGCGTTGGGCCAAAATATCCCATCAGTTATGATTTTCGACATCCCGGTACCGTCCATCGCAGCCCGTGCTATGAATGGCTCCAGATTCCAATCAGACCAGTACATGTATCTAAAACGAATTTTTTTTTTAAAATGCACGGAGATCAATCAGAGTCGCTCAAAATATCGTTCACAAGTAACTGCAATACACGAAACAATGAAAATGCAGTCCTGCAACATATGACAGTAATGTGAGTAATGCTAAATACAGTGACACCTGTATATAATAAACGCCCGGGAGACCAAGAAAATGTGGTTATTTTACACAAATGGTCATTATATACAAAATTAATAATATAGAAAGTGTACGTTTGGGGTTCCTTTATAGGTAGGGTGTAATTCTCTATAATTGGGCTTTAATAGATCAGGTTCAGAGTATTGGACAAACCACTCAAATAATCATTCTGTTTCTGAAACATCATAACAGATTAGCATTAGAAGATATTAAGTCTTCTGTTGTATTCTCTAGGCTGTTCAAGAAATATCTACAGTAATCTTACATGTGCAATAACAATATTAAAACTGCAGTATATTATATTGCAAAAAACTCATGGGCAAATATATGTGCATGTATAACGGTGCTGTAGTATAGGAACCGCTGTGGTTAATGATACAGATACTACATGCATGCATGTACAAACCACTAGCTTAACTATATCGGTGTATAGTCTGAAGGTTTTTGGGTGGGCAGTTCAGAACTTTGCAATGGTTATTTGTGTAAATTGTCAACATCCAGCTCCCCAAAACCAACAACAACACGCTACCGCTACCACAACACAACTAAAACACACACTGCACACCGCGTAAGATCTTTACCCGTTGAGAGGATCCAGGGCGATAGCCCGGGGCAGAGGAGTGCCATCTTTCACCAGGATGGTCACACTGGTACCATCTATTTTTGATACAAAGATGCCTCGCTGTCTGCTGCTGGTCCAGTAGAGGTTGCTGTAAACAAACACATTTATTTTGTTACATGATACTTATTTTGTTACAAAAGTTACCGCAGTGTTGGAAACACAGTATCAGTGAATTGTGTTCGTACTACAGCTGCAATACTTAATATATTGTAATGTATTTTTTAAAAAAATGTAATGGATTTAAAAAAACGTATAAAATTATTTAGTGGTACTGAACTTAATTTTAAGGAAAATCTATCCATGTAAGGTATGGTTGTATGACACGTAAAGTAATACATAAAGTATATATACTTGTTGAGTTAAAACACTCAAAATAAGATATTTCATCATGCAATCTTAATTGCGAAAATAGCCCATCATGCAGCTTCTTCGTGCCACATATGACAATTTTGGGTCTTCCTTTTCAAATGTTTGTGGAATTATTCTGATAATTTTAAAACATTGAGTTCCCGGCCATGTTCAAATTCCGATTCATAATGGCTTTATTCACCGTATTCCATCGGTGGTAACCTTGGTTGTATTCAAAATCAAGCTTGGAACTACGTTACTTTATAACCTACATGTACATGTAGTTTTCTCCGCGCGAACTCTTTCAGATATATGTACATTCGTAATCACTGTGATGCTACCCTATCCGGGTCTCACGGCAGGTGTTTTCAACGAATCTAGCTACCGGGCTACATGGTATGGCCGTACTTACTCCCCGATCCAGTCCACAGCGATTCCTTCCACACCAAGGGCGTGCATGTTCTCCACAGTGGTCATGTTACCGCCCCTCATGTTGATACGCTTGAGCAGCGTCACGCTACGCGAGGGCGTCGTATCCGCGTAGAAGATGTAACCGCGTTGGTAGTGATAGTCCAGGACGTGCGTATACTCGTGGCTGCTGGGTAAACGCTGGTAGTGGCTACCGTCAAAATTCATGGTGCGGATGTATAGCTTGTTGCCGAACATCAGGTATGGCTTGACCCTGTCTAGAGTGAGGTAAAATGTGAATCGGGATGAAGTGCATAATTTGGTGCATGTATCTGCCATTGTCAGGTGTTGAGAACGAATATCTAAGCCCCAGATAAAAGGGTGTCACAAAAAAAAAAGATTCCACTCAGGAAATATAATTTCTATAGCCCCAAATATATTAACTATTACATAAAATATTATACATGTTTTGTTATTGTACACTGGTTATAGAAGATCTCTATACTCGTCTATAGCACTATATTTTTAATCGGATTTGGTTCGCTCATGTTCCTATACACAAACTTAGTCTTAAGAGCTACCAATTACTGTATTATTGCTCTATTATCCCTACAGCTCTATTGGCCGGGCACGGGCGTACATGAACGCATGTTCAGTGACTTAATTGTTCCTCACGTTCTTACGCAATATAAAGTGACATGTTTATATCATTGTTATAACATTACATGTTTCTTTCCCAAGTCTGGCACCCATACCTTAAGTACAAGACAGGTCCACATTAAATCACCACACCTACACCTGCAACCACCACCGAATCCAAATTGCAGTCGGTGATATGACCATGAGTGGTTGAAAGCCGACTATAAGCCTGATTCACCCCACCCCCCATATCTTAAGTCAGGAAATGCCAATTATTAAGAAGTTCAATAGAGGAATTAAGTATGTGACTGACAATGGACCCTTGTAATAAATAGCAGATTTGTATTTACTGTCAGTCGGGACGCAGGTCCTGCCATCAACATCCAGACTATAACCGGTCGCACAACGACAGGTGTAGCTGCCCTCAGTGTCGCTACACAACTGATTACAGGGCATCACCTGTTCAACACACTCATTTATATCTGAAACAGGTAATACAGAAGGAAACAGAAGATATAAGTCTCTTCGCAGGTGGTGACCTTGAAAAAGAATCAAATGAAACGAAACGAAATAATGGGTTGTATTTTTTTCTGCAAGCGTGCTAGATGGCTAAAGATGGTCAGGAAGTATAGTCAGATACAACTTGTATAAAAAGTATACGGATTCTGTTTAACTAGTATAACTACGTTCCTATGTACATTGTACACCTAACTGTAATTCATACGCTAAAGTAATAACACATGGAATCCGTACATGTATACGCATACTCGACATCTTGTGTACATCGTCCCAACTTAGTGATATACTGATATATATTGTACTGTCGAAGTTGTTTTATTGTTCGACATTTCACTCACTCTGACAACTGCTTCTATCACTGCCAAGTCTGTATCCCTTCCGGCAAGTACACGTGTACCCAAATGCCCAGTTTGTACAGTTGTGCTGACACGGGTTGGGATTTGCTTCACACTGATTCACGCCGATATTACCTGAACGAGATACAGGAGATACGCACACGAAAAAAATATTTACACATTTCAAGTCATATAGCCTGATTGAAGGTTCAATACATCATGTACATGTTGATGCTCTAGAGTGAAAATCCAGTAAACGGAAACTGGCCATTTTCGTTTGCAATGAACCTTAAGAGAAAACGACATGTGGTTTATATTCTTCCTTGTGGTTTATGGCACATAATACTTTTAATTGTGGCACCAGGCTAACCTTCTTGGCCGGACCTTTGGTGAACATAACTGTAGATGACGACAGCTATGATTCTGGCTGTGGGAGATACTGCCACGGCGACAGTGACGACGATGATTAAGATTTGATGATGATGATGATGATGATGATGATGATGATGATGATGATGATGACGCTGAAGAGGAGGTGGGGGGAAGGAGGAAGAGGAGAAACAGGAGGGTGACGATGACAACTATCACAACGACAATGACGACTACCACAATAGGGATGACGACGACGACGACGAGGAGGAGGAGGATGATAATGATGGTTAAGGCGAGGAAAAGTGAAAATCATAGTGGACGGAATAATAACTGCAATTGCACATGCAAAGCTCTCTTACCGCAAATCTCTGGATCCTCGTCCGAGTTGTCCCCACAGTCATTGCGCCCGTTACACATGGCAGCTAGAGCATTAACACACCGGCCGTTCGTGCAGGGATAGAACCCCGCCTGGCAGGCCGGGGGCGGGGTATCTAGGAACAAAATACACACTATTATCCCAGCAATTGCAATTGAATATGCCCATCGTTGACGCAACATACAGAAACATTCAATACACAAAACTAAATTGATGCTTTCCTGAAAATTCTTATTTTCAAGTTTCAGCCGAGTTTGACTTTGCCATGTAAGTCCGGTGCATGAGAGCCGCGATTCAACTGCATAACATTTTAACATCTGAACATTTTTCTAGCATTACGATTGAATATGTGGCTCCAAAATTCGAATAACTATTTCTTTCTGAGAAAAAAACAATCCACCCACACTATAATTACATGTAGGTGCAATCATGTGCATGGATTCAGCCACAGAAATCGATAATGTGGAGGGGCCGTGAAGGCAAATCTGAAATGAGCAGGGTAAAGAAGACGGAACCCCACCCCTGCCCTCAGTGGAAGCTTTCTGACATGAGTATGCAGAAATCATTGTGAGAAAGTGTGTGGTTCCAATATCGTTGACAATGTTTTAGGGCTTGCTTCTACGGTAGTCCATGTTTGACAACACAAATACACACGGCTGAGTAGGCGTCAACATTATATTTTTGTTTTTTGTATTTTTGAGTCTGAAAACAGTGTGTTATATATGAAGTTCACTTTGTAATTTTTTGTGTTTTCCTGAATTTTCGTTTTTTTTTTAATTTTGTGTCTGAAACTGTTTATGTATGAAGTTCACTTTATAATTGGTAGTTTCATATTTTTATGTAATTTGTGTGTGAGTTTTTTTTTTTTTTTTTTTTTTTTTTTTTTGTTTGTTGTTTTTATTGATGAAACCCTAATTTCTGTATGTTCACACTGTATTTTTTGTTTTATATGAATTTTCATGTTTTTATTTGTGTCTGTTAAACAGTGTATTTTACTGTGTATGTATGAAGCTCACATTGCGTGAAGACACAAAGACGCCTAGCCTGAGGTGTGTATTAGTGCAGTCGGCGTATCTTTCGTACATGTATATCCCCCTTCCTACTTACTGCAGAGGGAGTCCAATTCGTCGGCGTGGTCACGACAGTCGGGTGTTCCGTCACAGACTGCAGCGTTCGAGATGCACTGGGCGTTGTTGCATTTGAATTCGGCGGTAGTACAGTTAGGATAATCTGGAGAAAAGAAGAGTGGTATTTTGATTAAACCGAAACACGTACATGCATAATAATAATAATAATAATAATAATAATAATAATAATAATAATAATAATAATAATTCTGAACTGACGGTAAACTTACAACTGAGATGCGTTTACTATTAAATACACTAATGCTTGGGAATACACTCATACTGAATACTTATACCTTGTATTCTGCCGCCAAAGAGTACATCTGTACATACAGATAAAAGTGATGTTAGTGACAACAGTAAGCCAATTGACAAATAATACAATTGTTAATACAATCTCCAATTCCATGTAAGACCACTAGAGATGTAACGATTAATGGATGTATCTGCAGATTATCGATATAAGAAAATTTGATTTGTTCCAGCATCGATCTCGATTTCTGCTTATCGATGCATCAGCAATCACCGTTCAAACTATTTAACATGTTTGGGGGGGGGGGGGGGGGGGGGGGGGGGGGGGGGGGGGGGGGGGGGGGGGGGGGGGGGGGGGGGGGGGGGGGGGGGGGGGGGGGGGGGGGGGGGGGGGG
>JAAUYG010123141.1_pt1 | contig 11517 bp, 14 predicted proteins | sample 7278091 | NCBI WGS metagenome assembly JAAUYG01 (sample SAMN14350201, study PRJNA611818) | marine sediment metagenome | isolation source: surface marine sediment (0.6m) | place: French Polynesia: Moorea | collected 2018-08 | reverse complement strand
TGTGGAACCTTATATTCACATTTTCTCTTCTAAATTTCTCCCATTATGTGAAAGATAGCTGAGATCCCAGTGCAGTTCAAAGTTGGTGAAGTTTTGCCCTCTTGTATAATGCTACCCTCCTAGTTCAAAGGCCTAAAATTGGTACAAAATTCCTCGCACTATACACGAGGTCGTACGGTAGATTCAAGAATTCTGAAGTGGGACGGTGAAATGGGATGGGCGCACTTTGGAAATAAAACAGCAGCGGCGTGATCAATGCAACTGCGAGCACACAGGATTGGGGTGAACAAGGTCACGGGAATGAAAATGCAGGAGAGGGAGAGAGAGAGAGAAAGAGAGCGACAGAGCGACAGGGCGAGAGCGCATGAGAGGAAGAGAGAGAGCGAGCGAGATTTCAAGTGGTCGAAGACAGCGAGGAAGAGGTTGAGGTTCAAAAGGCGAGGACAGGAAACTGGAAGAGAAAGAACAACCAATCAGAGAAAAGGAAAGGCAGATGGGAAACGGATGGGACAGGGGAAGAGAAATCAGAGAGTGAAGTAGTCTCCAGAGGGAAGTGCGGACACTCACCGGTCGGGATGTTGAGCGCCATGATCTCGTCGTCCGTCATGTTGTCGAGGTACTTGACCATGGCGCGTAGACTGTTACCGTGCGCAGCAATCAGCACCCGCTGGCCCCTCTGTAGTCATAGAGATCAGGGTGTCAACAAACCAAAAAACGTATCCATAACAACAAACCAACCAAACAACTCAAGATGAGGGGGGATGTGTGTTGTTTTCTGTTACTAGCTAGAAAACAGACATCAATGCGTGGTAAAATTCACGACTGCTCTGGACAAAACGTAAGAGACAACAACATTCAGGATTTGGGCTGTTTCCGTTTGTGAGAGTATTGCTGTTAGCTTTGATCGGACAGCAGTTTTATGGCTGAGTCTTTTTTGTCATCGCACTTGGTCTGGGTCTGGGTAAAGAAAACGGAAACAGCCCAAAACTAATTCTCACTTCCTCTACGAGTGAAGGGCACATCATCTGCACGATGCCAGTGCTCGTGATCTAACGAACAATTCTTGACGACGTGTGTGCGTGTGCGTGTGCGTTTGCTCACAGCGGAAAGCACAACAATTTTTTTTCAGGATTTCTTCGGAATTCATTTCACAAAGTGGCTGGTGGAAAGATGGGTCAGAAAATCTTTGCCAAATTTTGTATTGTATCAGTGGTTCCCTCCCCTCTCCCCGACAGGTGGAGGGGAAACTTCACTGAGAGACAATTAGTTTTGGAGAAGTTCGAAGGAAAAAATCGCATTTGTGGCTTGTAGCCTGACTGGAAAAGCAAAAGCACACAGCTGAAAAGTGAAACATTGGTTGGGAACAGGTAATTTCAAGGTGGCGTCGTAACAGCGTCACAGCGGACTAGCAGGCACTAGTGGAACACATCACGTCACAAACAACGTCAAACTGAAATGCAATGACTATTAGCACAGACATACGTTAGAATCACTCAACGATGTCAAGACGAGAGAACAAAACATCCATTTGTAGTGAACTGGTCTGCATCCCAGGACGAAGGAAATTTCCAACGTTACCGACAAACGGTTCTCCCAGACGAAAGAGTGCCATGCTCCACCATGACATTTTCCAGGTGATCATTTTTCCGCCGATGGACTGACAGTCAGCGGTTGGAGTGAATGTGATGTTGGACATTCCAATGGAATGCAAAAATTTCGGCGAAGGGGGACAAATGCAGAAGTTTGGGGCTGGCAACGGAATGTTCCACACACTGAGAATTCTGCTGAATGTGGAGGTGGCACTGGTGTATCGTTGCCATTTTGCGTCTCAACCAACTGCGAAACTGGGGCCTGTTCAATATTCCGTCTCGTTTCTTTCTTTCTTTTCTGGCAAGGATGATAAAAGTTGGAAAATGCTGTGAAAACACGAGTCCTTTGTTGTAAGAAGACGAAAGACCCACGGAAAACGAAGCATTTCAGAAGATCCGCCAGATCAGTGTGGACACATCACGTTCACTGAACACACGGTGAACAAGTAAAACTGCACAGCACTGCAGCCAGACGTTACAAATTGCAAGCTTTGAACGTTGTGCGAAAATATCACATGAATTCAAGCTCACTCTGCACTCCTCCCAAGAAACCCTCCCGCAAGGCTGTCTCCATCTTGGTGGTCGTTTTTTGGCTCGATGCGCTGTTTGAAGCGTCAACCTTTCAACCTAAGCAGACTTTTGGCCTGCTGACCCTCCTCCCGTGAGCCGTCCCCCCTTGAGGTAGGCCCTGGGTGCTGCACGAATAGAATTCAATGGCTGCGAGAGTCTAAGAAAGACCGAAAGGAGTGCAGAGAGAGCAAATAGTCGCGCAAGACATCACTTTGAAGAGAAAAGAACCGTTGTCAGTGCACGAACTTTTGTGGACACGCACTTGGAAGTGTGGAGTTCGAAAGGCATTCACACGAAGCAGTTTTTAAGAGGCGTTTACATGAAGCAGTTATGTACACGTGTGTGTTTTGAAGGGAAACAGGGTTGTGAGTTAGGGAACAAATAGAGCAAACTTTGTGAGGGTTTTAGTGCTACAACTTCACCAGGTCAGTAATAATCTGGGGTTTTCTAGTGTTGGACGGGTGAGAGGCTGGCAGGGACGGGTTATCAAGCAGTGAGAGCTGGGAGTTCCATATGACTACCATGAGAACTTCTGGGGTGCCGATAGGTACTGCACATGGCAGCGGCCTGCGTGACATGACCTTTCCCTTACCAACCACCAACCAACCACTCAGCCAGCCAGACATGAAGTGAATGAAAACCGTTATTCCCGAGTTTCACTACTCGACTGACACTAAACAGCGTCTCCTGGTTGCCATGGTAATTTTGAAGAACTTCCCTCACCAAGTGGTGTCTTGTGTTCAAGAGTGCGCGCACAGTTCCGCACGCAAGGCCAGAAAAAGAAGGAAGAAGGCACCAGAATCCGCTCACACATTGTGCATCCAAAAATTTAAACTGCACCGAAGGCGCAGTTGTGTCTCCAAACTGACCAAATAAAAGATGTTCCCTCCCTCCCTCCTTCCCCCGGTCGTTTTTCATTTTTAATTTGAGAGAGCTTTTTGGATGCACGAAAAGATAACTATTGTGTAACACGTCAGTGCTCAGCTGCACCACAGATATGAAGGCAACATGAAAACAGATCTATCTTTGCTCTTCGTTTCATAAGTTTTCTGGGTTTTTTTTGTTTTTGGTAAGGGGATGTGGAGGAAGTACCGGTAACTTCATGCCTGTGGCGCAGCTGAGATGTCTATGAGGATGACAGTGTGTATATTTACCAGCACAAGCGTGCGTGAGATGACACCATCTAACCACCACCGAGTCCGAATTACGGTACACCAAACTACTGACACCTTGTACGTCCCTTGATTCGTATTTACAAGGTCGCCGTTACTACGAATCAGTTTCTGCCCACATGACCAGAACGTCTGACTTTGGGGTATCGTATTTTTAATGCATTTTGACTTTTCCTTCCTGTTTTCAGTTTGTCACAATTGACCACAAATTTCCAATCCGGTTTCGAGAAACATTCCGGTTCATTGGAAGAAAATTGTAAACCTTCCCAACGTGGGCAAAAATCGTAACCCTTATTTTCAGGTTTTACTCGTGTTTCGGAGCTTTTCGCCATTCGTTGTCCACGCAAGTGTCTCGCCGTGTTTTCCTGTTGTGAAAGCGCGAGATGACATTACCTTGATTTCGGGCACGATGTTGTCGTACCAGTACGGCAGTACTCTTCCAACTGTGTCCTTCAGACATTCCGCCTTGGGCAGCAAGTTCCTGTCCACGTACTACAAAATACATGCAAAACGCACTCGCCTGAAAATTTGTGAAGACTCCTCTTTTTTTTGTCCCATACTCGGGATTCGGGACTCAATTTGCAAACTAAATTCTTTCCACTCAAGACATTGACGCTTCAGACGGAGACATTGCAGACTGCCTCTATCTCCAGAATATGCCCTCCCGTTGGTGCATTACCTGGTATTTGGGGTCTTTGCCCGGCCACCTCTCGTCTGAAATCTCCACGGCAGGTGGTGGTGTCGCGTATGAACGTCTCCAGATCTACAAGAGACGAATGACAAGTGGTAAGAAGTGGACGTTCCACGATGATGAACACGCAAGTGCGGAAGCACAACTGACGGGACACACGTTTTTCCATTTGTTTTTTTTTTTTTTCCTTTCTTTTTTTTTTTCTGCTTCTTCTTTGTGAGACTGCACACACTGGCGTCGCAAGTCGGGAGTTGGAAGTTGCAAAAGAAAGAGAGTCAACTGCAAGGGAAACAGCTAGGCGTCATCGGGCAAAACGCGGAACGGATCCAAGCCCGACACACTGAATGTTCCGGTTCTTTTAAATGTGACGCGCAGTTTCCCTTCTACATCGCAAGGTGGTGCGGGGGGGAGCGCCATCTGGCCACAAGCAAACAACGCACCTTGACTTGATCCTCGCCGTGTTTCGCCGCTGTCTCGGACTTGTTCAGACCCTGCAGAGCTCCGTACATGCGCTCGTTGAGCCTCCAGTGGCGCCGGACTGGGATCCAGTGTAGATCCAGTTCGTCCTGGATGAAGTACAGCGTCTTGATGGCGCGTTTCAACACCGACGTGAAGGCCACGTCGAACTCAAGGCCCGCCTCCTTTATCATCTGGAACGAAGAAAACCATCTGCTGTGAGACCCGCAAGGCTCATGTGAATTTCACCAGTATAAGCTTCTGCATTCGGCTGTGTATTGAAGCAACACAACGACGCCTGTAAGAAGGCGCGAGCTTTCAGAACCACACCAGACTTTCTGTCAAGTGTGAACTGTGTGATTCATTCCGCGATTCCCAGGTGACAATTTGTCCAACGGGGACTTTGACACAGAGAAATTACAGTGAAGACAAACTTGGGCAAATTTCCGCATCCTTTGAGGGGTCAGGTGAGTGGAGACATCATTTTTGCTTCTCCCCAAATTGCACAAGAGGATTTCCTCTCATGCACGAGTGAGGTCAGTGAGGCCAATGCCATTGTCACAGGCGGGCTTGGCAGAAACACACGCATCAAGTGAACCATGAATCCGCATTCACTTGGGTGCATTATCATGCACCACAAGAGGCCCATGCAATTTTTGTAACAAAGACATTTCCTCCCAGGAAACAAGACACATACATGCTGTTGATCATGTTGAACGTTTCGCCGGCTTTTTGTGATAGCTGCACGTAGTTGCCATGGCCTTTTGGGGGGTGCAGTGCTCAGTTTCTCATTTCTGATAAATAACAGACATCTCGAAAATTCGCACACAGGATATCATTTGACCAATCTGTTCACAACTGGTGCTGTGTCACCGCTCATCTTTGCTGCTGACAGTCCCTGAAAAGCGCAAGAAAACGATGGTCAACTTTTGACAGCTGTCAAAAATCTGGACTCACTTTGCCGGCGCTTATTGCCTCTTCGACTCCAGATTGAGCCAAATCCGCGTCAAACCAGCCGCAGAATCTGTTCTCCTTGTTCCAGGCACTCTCCCCGTGTCGCACCATCACCACTTTGTAAACCGACATCTCGAAATGTTTGGATTTGACCCTCAGAAAAAAATTACCGAAAAAGCACAAGGCAACCTTGATTTTCCCCAACAAGGTCACTGCACTTTTCTCACCTTTTTCATGAAGAGCTCCAGAGGACCTGAGGGGTTTTGTTGCTGAATTTTAAGCATGTCAAAAGCAAACACTGTATATATTTTGAAGAGGTTTGGGAGTTTAAGGGAACACAAAGGTAAAAGGATTATATACAAAACTGTTATTTTTGTGAGCATTTGCAAATTTGGTCATTTTAATTAGCAATTTGTAATTTTGCAAGTAAAATTATGCGCCACAGAATAATTCTGCATTTTCTGAGAAAAGAAAAACAACATGATGGCGGAGAAGAAGAAACGTCAAGGAATTTTGGGTCATATTTTGCCCATTTATCGTCACATTTCCATCAAAATTGTGTAGAAGGAATCTTGAAGTAGTCATGTGTGTTCTCAATGAAGTCTGGCTCTTTGCGACCTCTCTGGTCTTGGTGTGGTCCTCCGCAAGCGCGAGGATTTACAGCAAGACGATCCTTGTTTCCAACATGGAGGTGAGTGCATGTCGGTCTCCCAGCAGCTTGAGCAGTTGATTTGTCCAATTGGCTCTGGATCATTTCTGAATAACACCAAAGTACATTGTTGCCAACTAGAGGGTAATGTTGACAAAGATCCTCTGGTTTCAATTCGAACATTTGGCAAATTACATTCGTTTTCAATATGTGTTTTGGTTGTTAAGCTGTCAAAAAATGAGTGGGCAGCTTCAAGGATGCTGATCCACAGAGATAAAAGATCCAACTCGTGTTCAGGATTGTTTCTTCGTTAAGTGCAATCCGCTGACTTCTTGACCTACTCCCTGCTGAATTTTACGACGTCTGGAAGAATCTGGTGAGAATCAAATCTCATCAGCCCAAGAACTGTGGCTGCCAGACTTGTTGTTTTCTGATCCTCCAGCTGGGCTGACGAGGCCATGTATTGGAATGTTCGTTGAATGGTAATTTCGTTCTCTTCTTCTAGGTTCCGTATTTCTTCCACCTGTCCGAGAGAGGATTCGGGTTCCTGAAAGGCGGAGATGTGCTGTTCAGTATGAACTGCCCACTGCCGGTTTGTATTTCTTGTTTCATGGAATGACAAAAGGACAATCCACACTTGTGCCTTTCAGGTGCATGGTCGTCTGCGTCTGCAGTTTTTTTTTTCACAAAATGGACAAAACGAACGAAAGCAAAAAGATCAGATCAAGCCAACATTGGAAAACATGCGAGACCGTGATAGATCTACTCTTGTTCGAACATTGGAAAACACGTGAGACCGTGACACTCTTGTTCATGAGAGAGACAAGTGCGCAGAGTACAAACTGAATTCTCGTTGGGTCCAGATGAAGACGTAATTCTATTGGCATTTCCTTTGCAGCTGATGGAAGCAGTGCCAGACTTCTGGTTGTTGTTCTGCAGCACGTCCGACTCCAGAGAGGTACTAACCATCAAGCAAAAATTTCATCCCACTATTCTTCCCAAACTGAAACACTAAACCTTGAGAATGGGAACGCATCTGTTCCATGCCATTGTCTCTGAAGTCTTTCACTTTCAACCCACCTTCCGCTCCCGAAATCACCTTGAACATTTCCCAACCAAAAGCTGCTGTCTTTTTCCACTGTGTTATTTCAATGCTTTCTTCTGTTTGGTAGTTTTCACGTATGACGGTGAAGCAGTTGGATTTTGAGTGCAGACGGCTCAAGGCCGGCGGGACGGAGATGGCGCGTCGCGACGCGTATTGCCAGCGTCACAAAGTTGACAACGTCACGGCCGGACAGTACGAATACTACAGGTAGCTGAGCGAGAAAGAAATACACTTCCACCCTCACCGAGTGGCAGACTGAGCCTCAAACAGAAAAAGTTACTGAACCAGCCGGGCCAGTGACCTCTGAAACTTACAGGCCCAGCTGATTTTTTGCTGGCCTGGAAAAAAAGCAAACTACAGGGTGCTCTAAAATGTCACTGGCTAAGCCGGGCCAGTAACATTTTATTTTCACTGGCCTGGAATAATTTCTGCTGGCCATTAGCTGGTGGGCCAGTGTTAAGGTTTTGTCTGCGGAGTGGCTGCCCCTGTACGTTCAAACAGTGACTTGATTGAAGTTTTTTTGTCGCGATTAAAGACAGAAGCCGGACTTATTTTGCCCAATTCTTATCCAAAACGAAGCACCGTCCCGCCATGCAAGGCGCATCTGTGTGTCTACTGCTGTGACATCGCAGAAGCAAAAGACGCATGTGACGGTCTTTGTTGAAAAGATCAAGAACTTTCGATTTCATCAGGTCTGGAAAGACCAATGCTTGGAAGATAGCGGGCGAAAAAGAAGAGAAGTAATCAAGTTGCAAACAAAACATGAATTTTTGTGCACCTTCACTGTTCTTCAATCTGTTGCCGTTTTGTTGTAGAAAACTACACAACGACTACTTCTATTCCATCATCCTCTTGCAATGTCCCGACTACGATTTTGAAGGCAACTTGTCCAGTGCTTCTATGAGCGGTTGCCAGGTGAGTCTTCCCTCGTTATGGATAGAAATCCTCTTCATTTGGAGGACAAAAATGTTGTAAATAGCATTCCGCCTCTTTGTATTGGAAAGACCCATACCATTCATGCACAAATAATTGGTTTTAACGACCCAATGCTCTGGGTCCAGCAGTTCAGCTCAGGTGATGTTTTTGGGTCATCAGTTTGAAGAGACAAGATGAGTTGTTTTCTAAACGACTCTGGAACATTGTAGAGTCGGTTGTTGGCACTGAACCCCGGCGAGGTTCATCTGAGCAGCGACGAGATCCCAATGCCGGTCATCTACAAAGTGATCAGCCTCCTATGGGCCAAACTCCTGTGTATCTGGTTCTTCAACTGGGTCATCTACTGGAAGGTCAGTTCTTCCCGATCAAATGTACTTTATTTCAGCACGAGACTGAACCTTCTGGTGTGTTTGGCGTTTATGCGGGGTTCTTTTCAGCAAACTTGAAAATCAGCTGTTTCTGTAATCATAAGGAAAAGAAAACATAGATTGAAATGGCCTTTGCAAGTGTTCTGTTGCATTTTTGTAACCTCCAGTTTTCTGCTTTCAGTATTCTAACCGGCTTCACCGGCTGATTAGCTGCGCGCCGATGTTCAAGGTTCTACTCGTGGTGCTCACGCTGCTCTGGTGGCAGGAAATCGCCAGCACAGGTTCGTCGTGACCGAGTTTCATAAAATCCTTCAACTTTAAGCGTGGGGACAGATGTCCTTGTGTTTGTTGAGGGGTCGCTTGTTTCTGGAATGGTGGCACCTGCAACGAATTCTGTTGGCTCTGTTTAGTGTCGACATTCCAGGTTTCTATGACGTAAGTCTTGTTGGGGTTGACAAAATCTTTGTTGACCAAAGTGTCAGCCTGATTGTTTACCCGGTTCTGTGTTGTTTGTTGAGACGCCTGTTTTGTATGTTGCAGGAATGGAGTCGCCAGACATCACAGCAGTGAAGCAGTTCGTGCAGAGTATAGAGGACGCGCTGCTCTTCGTCACGATGATGGTGATTGCCGAGGGTTGGGGCGTCGTCCGCTGCCACATCAAGCACTACAGATGGACGTCCCTCCTGTGTAAGAAAAGCTTTTCCCCAGAGCAAAGAAGACAAGTGCGCTTAGTCAGCGTAAAGGTCGAGCGCCCCCATCACGTGACATCATACTCCCTCCCCCTGCTGGGTTGCCCCGCTTCCTGCTCGGCCTGGGGCCCCCATAATGACAATGGCAACGACTGACGACACGTGCATGATTCCATAAGGCCGTCCTGGCCTACAGCCGCGCTCGGCCTAAAAATGGGGAAGGGGGGCTCTGAAGCTCTTCCGCGGAAAAGCTGTTGGAAAGAATAACAAAAAACAGGACAAGCTGGGCAAATATGAAAGGAAGAAAAGCGCTTTTCCCCACCATCTTCACGGACCTGTTTTGTTTTGTTGCAGTGCTCTTCACGATATTTGCTGTTTCCTTGATGTGCTTGTACTGGGTGCACAAATACTTCTTGGTGAGTGTGAGTAAACTATTCCTGTCGTTGGCCGGTAAATGATTTCGAGGTGAAATGATAAAGAAGGCGGAAAATCTGTGACTGCCACCACGATTGTTGGTTATTTCATGAAGTGACACATTTCTTGTGTATTCTTCTGTTCTGCAAGAGATACAACAACTTGTTTTGCATTTTGTGTTTGCAGGCCTTCTCTGTGTGTTGTATTGTGTTCATGATGTACAAGACGCTCAAATGGAGTTCGCACAACATAGAGCTGTTACGTCGCAGACGCCGCAAAATACGTCGCTTCATCAGCCGCCACAACTTGAGATACAAAGGTACAGATCTGTGGTTTGTTGTGACACTTCTTAGGTTAGAAATAATTACGTAGCGTCTGAGTCATCCTGGAAGCTATATTATGGTTGAAACAGATGATGGAAAATCAACGGACGCCTTTGCTGTTGCTGATTTGGAAAGGGAAAAAAACTCAGACATATCGGAAATGCTTGAGGACGTTTGCTTCTTTGCAGGTTCTGCCACAATAGATTTGCAACTGTATGAAAAGTTGAAAATTTACCATCGTTTCCGCATCGTTTGCGCGGCGTTCTCTATGGTAAAAAACATTTTATTTTCAATGGGTTCACTTCTGCTTCCTCGCATTGCTTCATTCCCAATGCCAACGAACTCAGTGAATAGACAAAACAGTTCAAAACACCAGCTCTTTGTGGAAAATACCCAATTGTTGGCTTGGTGTCTCGAGACTGAAGACGCGTTGAATCTTGTCAACATTTTCCTTCACATAAACGAGAGAAAAATGGAACTCCCCGGGTGATTGTCGCCTGTTCATTGCAGGTTTACGCGATTGCGCGCACGCTGTCCGCATTCCTGCACGAGTACACGTATATTCGCGCGTTAGCCTTCGAGATCCCGGAGCTTCTCGTCTACGTCGCGACTGGATGGCTGCTGCGTCTGCGCAACTTCGAGCCGTTTGAGACCATCGAACTAAGTAAAGCTTCCTTTCTGTGTGTTTTCTATTTGTTCTCAAGACAGCGACATTTTTGATGCTGATTGACTGCATTTGTTTTGAAAAGGAAAAAGGGGCATCTTCTTTTTTTCTCGTGCATTTTCTCTCTTACATCCTTTTGCCGTGTCGTGACTTTTCTGAAATTCGAAAGTAGCTCGAAAGGACAAAGGTGGTGACCAGCAGGGCATTCCCAGGAGAATTTGACAGTTTGGCTGGTCAATCACACGTCGATGGTGTGGCTCTGGAAACAGGCGAAATTTTTTCCCATTGAATACAAAGGAGAATGAAACGTCCGGTCAGGTGAACTTTTTCACGAACTTGAGTGGTTTTGTTTTGCAGTGTCTCCGCGGGAGAACGTGGTGGTGATTGAGCTGCCAGACGTGTGTGAAGGCGAAGTGGCCCCGCACGTGCAGCTCGGCGTCCCCGTGCAGCACAAAGTAGAGAAGGAGACGCAGACGCCGCGCCGACGCTGGCACTCCTCTATCAGATAGTCCCACTACCGGCCTGGCTATACCGTTCTTAGGACATCCAGTCTCATTGAAGTTTTTGACCGGAAATCCAGCGGCTTCGTCGCTTCCGGTTGAGTGTTCACCGGGTATATGTGGCTTCATGGCCGTGTTTGCGAGATCCGGTTGTTTTTTTCCTGCCGGTGCTCATACCTACAGGCTCTCTCAGTTCGTAAGTTCAGCGTCTAGCTGTACCAACAAAACAACCGAGTATACAGCATACACCACCAGTTTTTTGTTGGATTTGCAATCCAAATATTTGCTGTCTTGTCAGATGAACTTCTGCGAATTCTCAAATGGAGCTTCGAATGCCGTCTTTGAATCGTGTCCAGCTTCTGGTGAGCCAGTAGTTTTCAGAGATGATCTTGTGTATTTTGTTTGAGATTGGGAACGGCGAATGTGTATCTGGTACA
>JAAUYG010116068.1_pt1 | contig 11518 bp, 11 predicted proteins | sample 7278091 | NCBI WGS metagenome assembly JAAUYG01 (sample SAMN14350201, study PRJNA611818) | marine sediment metagenome | isolation source: surface marine sediment (0.6m) | place: French Polynesia: Moorea | collected 2018-08 | reverse complement strand
GCAATGGGTTGCCAGGCAAACAATTACCTAACTTTTGTACCAATGGGGTACCAGGCAACACGATTACTCAGCTTTTATAACAATGGGTTACTAAACAAAGCAATTGCCCAGTTTTGATAGCATTGGGTTACCAGGCAGAATAATTACCCAGCTTCAATGATAGCAATGCATGTCTTGATTTCCGTACAGTGGAAACCTAGATTTAAGACGTTTTTAATGTAGTCGTATTCTGGGGTGGTCTTAATTCTAAAACAAAAGAATATATATGTATTATATATTATACTTTCCTGCCAGAATGGCTGGTCTTTATAGATGCATAATACATATATGTCAATGTACTGTGATCACGACATCTCCCCCTTGTATGTGTTGCCATGGTTACAGGATGCGGTCGATGCAGGTCGCCATCCAGCAACAGAACGTCCTGCTACAGCAGATAGGCAGTAAGCTCAACATCTGCCAGGGCCCGAACATTATCGCCCAGGACCTTATATCCACTGATACCGTCAACCCGGTAATGGCTGCCGCTACCGGCAGCACCGCACCGGATGACCTGTCCGGTCACATGTCGCTGTACGATAACTTCGGAGTACACCAACGGGGGCGGTCGGTACGGCGACCAGTAGAGCATACAGATCGACCGCGATCTTTGTTGATATAGCAACATACAGATACCGATGGCCTTTATAGTTTGCATCGCACGAGTTTGGATGTGATTATATATTGCCAAGTTTTGTGAACTATATGAACATGATAAATCCTCTGTTACTCTTCCCTGAAATAGTGAAACCTGTCTTGAGAGAACACTGCTATAACAGGTCATGTCTTCAAACATAACAAATATTACTTCCCACAGGAGGGCTACATTGGATTATAATTGTCTTTTCAGCAATGCCTAACCTGTCTTGAAACCACATTTTATGCAAAAATAGAACGGTCTTTCAAGACAGGTTTCACTGTATCAGAGTCTCTTGTCTTAATATGACCAATAGTTGTAAAAAAAGATACAGGTTTTAGCATATGTGTACATTGTCAATGTATATATTGTATTGAAATATTGTCTCCCACATTGTTGCGTCATACTTCTACTAGAGTTCAGGGTTTATACATGCTGGCTCCTATGTAACCATGGTAACTTATTAGCATAATATGTGGTCTTGCCTCAAAAATGCCTTGAGGATTCTCAGAATAGTATTTTATATGCATATATGTGTATACTGATTATGGTATTTTGGTGATGAATTTAGCCGATACTAGAGAGATCAGTAAGATGAGTTGAACTGTTTGTGATGGCATTTAATAGCAATATTGTCTGGGTGATGACTTTAGAAAATAATGGACTCCTCTAGAATTTCTAGTACCATATGTTTTGTATATGTATGTATTTTCATGTAGCAGCTAGGAAGTAATATTTAGTCACTTGCCTGAGTACGGCGTTCATCCTATTGAGTCGTGTTGTGCTGGCACAGACTGATCTAGTGAGTCCCGTATTCCCTAAATAGTTTAATATGCTAATAGCTAATCATCCAGGCACACTTCTCATTGCGATGAAATCAGTCACAGCAAGTCTAGTGTGTGTTGTATGTTGTGGGAGAAGCTGACTGTAGTGAAATGCCTGCCACACGTGCAAAGTGATCTGTACCTTGAATAACCATTACCCACTTTGGTCACTACCTTCAAAAAGAAGTTTTGTAATCCAATAGAAGACCAAAAGCTATACCAGTATATTGATACTGATCCCCCGGTAGTTCATAGGGACCACTTGCCTTAAAAGACCACGGTCGTTGGTGTTTCGTTAAGACTGGGATCAGTGTTCAGTTGCTTTGAAGTGCATGGTTGAGTAGGCTCATGAGACCACATCAACCATCTTGCATTCTCCCTATACTACCTGCCTGTAACGATTGTAAGATTTCCAGTATTTTCATGAAATACACTGGTATCACATTGTGTTGGTCATGAAAGTGCATGTTTATTTATTTAATATATTAATATATTATCCCCAGTAAATTAGTACCGCTGTTGCTATATTACAGGGTGCTATGACAACTATTATCCGTTGCTATGTTGGCTGCTATGACAATGGCTATCTGATTTAAAATCTACCTCTATCATGTGTAGTAATTTAATTAGGCAAACACCAAATATAACCAGTTTAAGGAATCTCGGAGCAATCGCCAGGACTTGCGATATATCTGGAAATTCCTATGTATATGCAGTGTCAGTCTTTCTAAGTTATTTGTATAATATTTGTGACAGTTATAAATGTCCTGCAGATCACACCTGAAGGGGTCACACAAGATGGGGACCAGTTGTAGGAAAAGCCTTGAGCCTATAAATGAGCATAAATTTTCATTATCCACTTCACTACCATTGCATGCCTAGTGTTTGTACCACTATAAGATCTGCATATTGTGACGGAATTTTCTTCCAATTTTATTCAAGTCGGTTTCAAAAAAAAAAAAAAAAATCGGTCTATGATAGTTCTACTGGGTAATTAATTTGTGAAGTTTAAGTTCCAGTACTAAATAACTGTTATGAAGCAGGGCAGTGTGAAGCCCTGTACATGTATACAGCAGTAGAGAACATAGTCCTAATGCTGGATGGCTCACTATGTTATGTTTTACCTTACTGCAGAACACAGTGATAATCAGCACTCCTTACTTGAAAATTAGTTAGAAATGTCTGAAATTATGCTTCACATGTGCCGTTAACATGTTTAAGCAATAGGCTTAAACATGTTAAGGCACACATGGGTCTACAAAATATGGCCTGATTCGAGTTTCATTTTTTAACAGAGAGCTACGAATCGCATATCATTAAGACCCCTATCTGAATCGTATATCAATATTTAACAGCCATGGCGAGTCACAGATCACTCTTTAACAGAAATTTTCTAGTCGCAGATCATTCTTCAACAGCCATGGCCAGCAGATAAGAATTTAACAGCAACTGAAAGCCGCGGATCGTTATTTTAGCAAGGGTCTGGCTCATCGGATCGTAGTTTTATAGGTGGGCTGGCTCACGAATTGGTAGTTAACAGGAGCACCAAATTGGAGCTCGCAAGATAAGAATTTGGTCGGTTCGCTAGATCGATTTGCCAAAACGGCCGGTTCGCGTGATTCGATTTTAACCCATGTGTACCCCTAGCAATCGCCCATGGTGGCTAATACTGAACAATACTGAACATACATGTTATTTCGCTGCTGGTAAATCCAAGGCCAACAAATGAGTCTCTTTTTTTATCCTTTTAATATAACGTTTTCCCCACGGTGTCCCATGGGAAGTATTGTACCACGGTGCTTCATATATTTTATATTCCTGATATAAAGTTTTGATTGTTTTTACATATAAGTTTTTTTTTCTATAAAAAAAGTTTTATGTGTAATCCTGCGTGTGTGTGTAATGCCCCCTCATGGGATGAGTGGACTCTAATGAATAAACATGACACTAAAGAAGATAGGTTTTCCGTTGTATGATTTTCAAGTATGTGACCCACAGCGTGGCATTAAGCCACTTAACCCTTTTAATACTGGATTGTTGTAAGGGTTTAAGTTACTGAAGATACTGACACGTGTAATTTTCAAACTTTAAAAGGTACTATATCCATGACAGTGTGTTGGACCTTCAAGGGCCATGCTACTGCTTATAGTGCCAGAAATCATAATAGTTTAAAATTAAACCGGTTTATAAACCAGTTTAAAACTGAACTGATAAACAACAATGGTTGCCAGGGCGATTTAAAGTGAATACAAATTCCTTCCAAATTCATTGTCTATATCTGACCCACATCAAAACGCACAATATCTGAACAGCTTGTTTCCTATTGGGAGGCCTATATCGGGGTATTCTGGCCTAACTATCAAGTCCATAGGGGCTTGCTGCCTGTAAAATCTGTGCATATTGGGATATTCACCCAATTGAAGAGGTGTTTCAGGTTTTGTACTTTATTCGCTAGTACCTGTCCGAGAAGCTTCATTTCTGATGTTCACCAGATCGTTGCCAGAACCTTAAATTGAGATTTTACTTTGCCCGATTTTCTGCTGATAGTAGCCTTCAGTAACCGACTTTCTGCTGATAGTAGCCTTCAGGGGTTGAGTGAGGCCAGGCATAATAACGAACAAGGTGTATATTTCTATGAACATGTTTTATATAACAGTATCTCAATCAATAAAATGTGAAGACTAATATATACATGTATTCCCATTCTATTCAAACACATCTTCCCATTTCGAGTAATTTCAGATCAACTCAGAGTAAACTCTCAACAGACCTAACTGTCAACAAGTGTCATAAAGTAGGGGGTGATTGTAACCAAGGAAAACAATCCTGCCATGGCAACGGAAAGTCAACAATGTCTATGAACCTTTGGCATGGACAATAACAGATATATTATCACAGTTTAAACGTCCATTCATCCAAATATACAGATATAGGCACACACATGCCGTATACTGTATGGAGGTAAGCTAACATGATCAGTGATATTGAGACGGCCCCTCGATCAGTTCTGTTTTTCTGTTCCCTCCTCTTCCTGCTTCTCCTGCTGACTGCTGGTGTCATCCTGCTCCTCTTCCTCTTCTTCTTCCTCAATGATCGAATTCTGTGGAGAAAAAAGACCCAAGTTGGCACTAGTATGACAGAATGAGTGCTACAGAGACTACCATTTGAACATTGACTGTACGGCCATTGTTGACGATAATAAGCTCTATCTTATAATTTCAAATTTCTTTATTTTGAAAATCAACTGAAAATGTCGACTATCCTGTTAGTAGGTTCCCCTATGCTCCTATCATCCGTTACTGGCATTACCTACCCTCCTAGCATCCTGTTACTGGGAACCCCTATCCTCCTGCCATCCTGTTGCTGGAACCCCCCACCCTCCTATCATTCTCTTACTGGAATCCCCTACCCTCCTATCATCCTCTTACTGGAACCCCCTACCCTATTATCCTGCTATTGGAAATCCCCTACCCTACTATCATCCTCTTACTGGAATCCCCTACCCTCCTAGCATCCTGTTAGTAGGACCTCCTACCCTCCTATCATCCTGTTACTAGGACCCTCTACCCTCCTATCATCCTGTTACTAGGACCACCTACCCTCCTATCATCCTCTTACTGGCATCCCCTACCCTCATATCATCCTGTTAGTGGCATCACCTACCCTCCTAGCATCCTGTTACTGGCATCCCCTACCCTCCTATCATCCTGTTACTGGGACCCCCTACCCTCCTATCATCCTGTTATTAGGACCCCCTACCTCATATCATCCTGTTACTAGGACCCCCTACCCTCCTATCATCCTGTTACTAGGACCCCCTATCATCCTGTTATTACGACCCCCTACCCTCCTATCATCCTGTTACTGGCATTACCTACCCTCCTAGCATCCTGTTACTGGAACCCCCTACCCTCCTATCATCCTGTTACTGACAGCCCCTACCCTTCTATCATCCTGTTATTGGGATCTCCTACCTTCCTATCATCCTGTTTCTCCTGTGAATTTTCCTCTTCCTTCGCTGTCTCCTCCCGTTCCAGCTTTCTCTTTTCCTGTTCTATGATGTGGAAGAACTCGTTCTCAGCCTTGGCTACCAGGTCCTCCTCCATATCCTCGTCGCCTTGCTCCGGTCGGTCATCCTGGGGGGTGGGGGGGTGGGGGGTGGGGTGTAGGGCGGATAATGATAGACCAAGTAGAAAACGTGTGTGCCCAGAGAATGGGTGGTTGTCACTGTTGTTTACATGCCAGAAATAATCGATGGTGGAGTATAGGTGTTAGCCACACACATAATTTGGTTACGTATTTGAGATTCGTGCCCAGCCTTGAGATTTATACCCAATACTATATGACATTCTCTGCAGCCTCATACATGCATAGGGACTGTCACACAAAATTTTACGGCACCATGGCCAGTTAATTCTTAATAAAATACCAATTTGGAAAGTAAAACAATTTTCTATTAATATGTATCACTATGTACATTTTCCTGTTGCTGTTACAATCTTTTCCTTTTACTGTTTTACTATGAATCATTTCCTGTTACTAGGTACTTTCCTGTTATAATACTGTTATTTTACTGTAACTTTTCCCCCTCTTACTATATCATTTCCTGTTAGTACATGTTACTAGGTACTTCTTACTGTTATTATGTTACTAGGTACCTTTTACTATGTATTACCTTTTCCTGTTGTGTTTCTATACCTTTTCCCTGTTACTATGCACCTTTTCCCTGTTACTATGTACCTTTTCCTGTTACTATGTGTTACTATGTACCTTTTCCTGTTATTATGTATTACTATGTACTTTTTCCTGTTACTATGTGTTAATTTGTACCTTTTCTTGTTACTATGTACCTTTTCCTGTTACTATATCTTACTTTGTACCTTTTCTTGTTACTGTGTGTTACTATGTACCTTTTTTTGTTACTATGTGTTACTTTGTACCTTTTCTTGTTACTGTGTGTTACTATGTACCTTTTCTTGTTACTATGTGTTACTTTGTACCTTTTCTTGTTACTGTGTGTTACTATGCACCTCTTCCTGTTACTGTGTGTTACTATGCACCTTTTCCTGTTACTATGTGTTACTTTGTAGTACCTTGTCTTGTTACTGTGTGTTAATATGCACCTCTTCCTAGTTCTGTGTTACTATGTACCTTTTCCTGTTACCATGTGTCACTACATACCTTTTCCTGTTACTATGTGTTACTATGTACCTTTTCCTGTTACTATGTGTTACTATGTACCTTTTCCTGTTATTATGTGTTACTTTATACGTTTTCTTGTTACTATGTGTTACTATGTACCTTTTCCTGTGCACTCTTTGTTCTTTCCTTCAGTTTCATTTCTCGATGTCGAGCCTCCAGAATCTTTTCTCGTCTGGTTTCTCGCTCAAACATCTGGAAAGAAAAGAGGAAGCATACCGACGGTTAGATATGGATCCAGAGATTGATACTATATTAATATGATAAATCCACTGGAAGGTGTAAGGTATAAGTACTGTATATTAACACCAGTCATATATACCTTTGTTGCACCATGTATAAAGGTAAGAAAAGTGCAATCATCTGTCTCAACTTAACTAATAACAACTATACATCATGACATATGCATGCATTAAAATAAATGACTTGCATATTGCACATATTCATAAACTTTTCAGTAATAGTCGAGTGTTGTAGTAGTGTATTTCCCACACATTTTTATGGCTTTGGATGTATGGTTTACTCTGTTAAAAAATGTTATAAATGCTGTAGCTGTTAAACAAACCTTGACCTATATAACATTACTGTTACATTAAATGTTACACTATTTTACATTACTGTGCTGTGACTCACCGCTGTGATAAGGCCTTTTTCATTCCTCTGTTGTGTACACAGGCCATCGGAGAGTTCTAACAAAGTCGTGGTCCCATTCTGCGACCCCGTCGCCACAAACCTTCCCGCTTCCTGCACGCGAATACTGTGTAAGGCCTCATCACACACCTTGACAGGGACGCAGGGAAGAAGTATGGTAAGCCATTGACATCTTATATTTACTCCACCTCATATAACATGTATAACATACAGCACATTTACAATTAACACAAATGTCTTTGTGAAATTGACAGATTTCAATTTAATGGTTTAAAGATGGCACCAGTCTTGGGTTTAGATTTTAGTGCACAGCTATGCTACATCATCTGGTCATTAAACACTCTATCATCCTCATCTTCCCGATCAGCTATAAGCTCACCTGTAGGCTGAGTGTAGGGTCGTTCTGTTTGAAAATGACATCCCAGATGTCCAGCGTGCCATCCAGTCGCGTGGTGAAGAACACAGAAGGTCTGACCGGGCTCCAGCAGCCGTCAGTCAGGTACGCATTGTGGTATTTGGTCCACAGGATCGATGACTCGCGAATATCCTCCGACCAAATCTAGTACAAGGAGTAGTGTAATTAATTACACAAAGTCGCAAATAGGGATTTATTCTTAGAAATTCCATACACATACATAAACCTGCTCTAAAGACCACCTATATACAGTAGTCCCTCTATGTACAACCCTCTATTTTAAGACCACCCTTCATTATAAGACTGCTTGATTTGGTCCCAAAAGACAATTACTTACGTACACTTTATGGCATATGTACAGGTAAAAGACAATTATCTGTGTTAAATGACCTTTATTATAAGACCACCTGCAATATAAGACCACATTTTCTTGGTCCCATGGGTGGTCTTAAAAAGAGGGACCACTGTATACCACCTATATATGAAGACCACCTGCTTATAAAGACCATATTTTACAGGTCCCCGTGGGTATACTTTCCATGTTTTCGAACCTCTACGTAAAGACCACTGGTGTATACAGACCACATTGTGTTGGTCCCTAGGGTGGTCTTTATACACAGTTTCAATATACATTACCACCTTATCATTAGTACTCACTATAAATTATAACACTAGTACTTCCTTTCTTAGTGTGTGCTGAGTGGCCACACAAGTTTCCCTCCCTCATTTGACCAAAGACATTTGCCACTACATCATTAGCATGTACTACAATGTATTCATTTTTCTCTCTTGCCAAAAGCCACCTCTCTAATGTGACCACAATTTCTTGGCACAATATAGGGTCACCGTATAACATAGTATGAATGAAGTCAATACGTATACCTAATATACTTACATGTATGTATCATGCTTATATTCATGTTGGCTAATCCAGTGTAATCCTAGGTCACAAAAAATTTTGATTTAATATTTCAAAAAAAAAATCATCTCAACCTATATTCCAATATGTCCTTCTCATTGTTACCATGGTAACTCACCCTGGCCGTCCAGTCGCCGACGCTGAGGAAATTTTTTGGGAAGAATGGGTTTCTTTGTAATGCATATACTGGCCCGTAGTGGCCGGGGTAGAGTGCCACAATCTTCTCTCCGGGAGTTTTCGCTTTTCTGTTACATGACATTACCATGCCCTGCTCTGTACCGACCATGAACTTTGTCGGCTGAAATATACAGATATACATAACTGAATTGACTTCGGGAATAAATATATAATATAATATAGAACACAATCAAAGACATACTATGGCAATGGCTGTATTGACTTGGGGAATAAATATATAATTGACCGCTTGGAACACAAATCAAAGAGACTATGACAATGGTCACTGCCATTCATTATCTATGACAATGATCACTGTCATACATTATCTATGACAATGATCACTGTCATACATTATCTATGACAATGATCACTGTCATACATTATCTATGACAAAAAGCATTGTCACTCATTATCTATAACAATGATCATTGTCACTCATTTTCTATGACATGATCGTTGTCATTCATTATCTATGACAATGATCATTGTCATTCATTATCTATGACAATGATCATTGTGACTCATTATCTATGACAATGGTCATTGTTATAACAAACATCATTGTCACATTCTCTCGATGACACAAATAAACCATATTTATGTCAATATTTAAATTTCACAATCCATGTATCATTCCATGCACATACTCTCATACATTTGTCCCAATATTCACTAGTCTAGTTAAAGTCAGCAAGCACTTCCATGTCCATATTTAGACCAGACGGTATCAAGCATTGTCCTAGCCCAAGTGATGAATATTCATAATAAAGGCTGGAATGAGCCCATCGTTGTGTCACATGACCACAATATAATAATCACTATTTTCAAGTTTGCATATGTTAAAGAGCCCAATAATAAAAATCCATGACTTACATGTATAGAGTTGCCTTCAAATCAGTTAGGCCTGGCTGTGACCTGTGACTTACTATAGTAGGTTCGTATTCCAGTGCCATGGCTCCCTGTGCCTTGGTGATGTCCTGCTTCTTTGTGGGATCCAGATACAGGACTTCTGTTGGCTCTCCCATCTTCCGGATGTCCCACCATAACACCTGGGGAAAGAGCAAGACCAAGGTAAAATAGCGTTTCTATTAGAGGATCCTGGTGTAAGGCAAAGGCTATAAAATTAAACGCTTTTTTGGGAATACCTCAGGATAATGCACTGCCAAATTTAAATACATCCTCTTTCATGTGCTTTAATGACAATTAAAGGATGGACTTACACCAAAAATACTGCATTGATCCTATAAATTTAAACGATACAGTCACAGACTATACAACTAACTTTAACTTTTTTATTTTACAAACCTTTACGTAATCTCTGTTGCCATCCCCTGCCTTCGTCAGGGGATGGCAACTAGTGGCTGTGAGTTGTTTCCAGTGTCCCAAAACAATCACTCCCAAACTTTACGTAATTGCAATGTTTTGCATGTTTGTTATAAACCACATAACATTTATGACCCCTTTTTTATGCTCCAGGTATATACAACCCTACCACTGAGGGATGACCCCCTTTCCCTATAAGGGATGGTCTCAAAACACTGAACCAATGTCTGGGAATGTATAGCTGCTGGTAGCTGGCTCTGAGCTCCCACCTGACCATCTGTGGAGGCAGAGAAACACTCCGTGCCCGTCTTAGACTGGATCCAGATGGTTTTATACGCCGGATCTCGGTGACTGTGTTCTATGGGGGTCAGCTCCACCGGTTGTGAGCCTTTCCGCGTGTCCCAGTACGCGACCTGACCGTTGTACTGGCCGCCTAGCAACACGTGGGAGTCCTTGGGGTTATACTCCAGGGAGACCAGAGGGGAGACTGGCTTCAGGGTCATCTCGGCCTTGTTGGGGTTTTCTGGGTTGGTCAGGTGACAAAAACAAACCAAAAGCTTAACATTAAAATATATATTATACAGTCTCCTAAAGCATGTAACTTATATATACTGTAAATTCACTAATCTTTGCGAGGGATTTATATGGTGAATTTCGTGACCATCTTTAAATCGCAAGAATAAGTACCACGCAAACAATTCATCTACCTAGATAACTAACAAGACCTGAGCTAACGCAAACATTAATCCCCACGAACATTAATGAATTTACAGTATAACTCAACCTGCTATCAGAAGCCATGCAGTCATTGAGAAACAAAATATTATATTTATTTATTTAAATGGTGTTTATAGAAGACTGGTGTAACAGGGAGGGAATTCTCCATCAGAGTTAACAGATAGCCATGTATTAATTAGCCTATAGTTGTAGTAACTGTACGTACAGTAATTCCAGAAGGTCTGAAACTGTAGTATAATGTATTTGTATATTCATCACATTTGCCAAGGTTCCATGTGTGAACTAGCTAGTATAACCCTGAGTCTTACTTCCCAGATTATTAAGATGGAACCATGATCGAATGTCAACAATATGTGGAACCTTACTTTGTGCAGACTACCTTGTGATAAAGACCACGTATATAACTACCACTACACTACCAAAACTGCATTTTGCAATTATATGTCTAATTACAGACAGACCTCCCTCACAATTATAACAAAGTAGAAACAATTGTCTTTCTACACACTGAGTCTTAAAAGAAAACAAAATAATTGTTCCCGAATTTTCGGCGAGCATCTCGCTGCCATCTTCAGGGGAATGTGCGTGGGCTG
>JAAUYG010232146.1_pt1 | contig 11519 bp, 9 predicted proteins | sample 7278091 | NCBI WGS metagenome assembly JAAUYG01 (sample SAMN14350201, study PRJNA611818) | marine sediment metagenome | isolation source: surface marine sediment (0.6m) | place: French Polynesia: Moorea | collected 2018-08 | reverse complement strand
TTCCGGTTTTTGGGGGGGTTTCATTTTGGGGCGGTTTGTGGTTAATTGGGTGTTTTCAACATTTTTACAATATTTTCGAAAAAAGGGTCCGGATGGGGGGGGGGGGGGGGTGTCACTCTCTATATAACAGATCTACTAGCATTATAGAGGGTATAAATTCAGACATTTTGCTGTACTAGTATATAAAAGAAACCTATAGGTGGTGTTCATCAGGAAGCTTTGATTTAGATGTACTGTTATGTATGAATACAAAGTTACCCTGCTATGGTGTGCAAGCCGTTTGTAACATTTACACTGAGTGTTATGCTCATAAGTGTTGTTCTTCACAAATATTACCAGTACATGGATGTTGAAATGGAGCTTCTTGCATGTCCTGCAGTATAAATGACTTGTTCCGTGTTTATAACTTAGGATATAACTACTGGACAATTTTCTATCTCGACTGTCTCTGATGCGGTTCATTTGACAATCTTGTTCGTTGTCATATACGGCTGAGTTTTTGTGCTTTAAAGTGCATAATGATTTTGAAAGTGATTGACATTCTGTATTTGCAGGGCCATCAAAACCTTCCAGCATCTTCTGTACACTGACCCAAACTTCCATCGGGCCAATGAGATCCATATTCGGCTGGGGTTGATGTTCAAAGTGAATGGGGAGTTTGAATCCGGATTGAAGGTGAGTGCTTTGTTCTGTGCTGTAAAATATTTAAAAATAAAAAAAAATCAGTAGTGTTAGTTTTAAATTTAAAATTCCATAATTTTGAGGCTAAAATAATGACAGAAATAACTTGTGACACTATGTACTGAGGTACAATAGAATAAGTTTGCAAAGCAAAGAGTACCAAGATATATGTACCACCTACTGGCCAGGCATAACTGCTACTAATCATGCTACATGTGAACTTATTTCATACTAGGAGAATTGTTCAAATGCAATTACTAAACAGATGATATCACAGACAATTCTTCAGTTTAATTAATCACCTATAAAATAAAACAAAGCTACCTAGATGGAACAGCAAAAAATAACAACAGAAATATTGTAATTGGCTATAAAAATAACATGATATGTCAACACCATAAAAGCTTTGCTTTAAAAAGGCAGAAATCATACATTGTACTTCCTACCATGTATGTTGAGGGCTACCTATTGTGTTGCCTGATATATGGCTGGAATTGTATTAAATCCTGGAGAGACAGATGATTCATTGACTCCTCTCCACCACCCACCACCCACCCCTATCCACCCCCTTCTTTCTCTGCCAGTAAAAATAGAATTTGGCCTTGAGTGTCTCTAGGTGTCTGCAAGACCTGGGTTCATATGCATGGCAACCCAAACACATGGGTTTCCACTACATGTACCAGCAAAAGAAACCTTGGGCCCTCCAACAACCCTGATGTATTGGTATATATATTAGAACGAGCCCCAGCTACTTAACCTCCAACCTTAAGAGTGATAAATAATTCTTCCATGATATGCACACATATGATTAGAATAAGTTTTATTGTGACTCAGTTGCGAAGTGGGTCATTAATTGATTCGGTCAGCAGAGAGGCTATACAGATAATCAATAAATTCTGTCTGGGTTTATCTAGGTAAACATTGTCTGGTCGGTTACTGACCTACTTTCTCCTTGGGGAGGGGGTGGGGGAGGGAGTAATAGTCATAACAAATACAGGTCATTAGGTTTGGGGCTATGCTGTGGCTAGCCTGTGACATATATATATAGACCTGGCCTTTGCCAGTTGCAGTTTTGGTATCTAAGCTGGCAAGATTCAGGTATGTACAATATCAATTTATACAAGTGTGCTATGTTAAAATATCCCTGCTTGGCATTTGCATATTTCTAAACACAAGTTAGTATAGTTAGTATTTGACATTGGACTCACTGATCCCAAACTGGATTTTGTCAAACAAAAGTCTTCCTAGAATTACAGTTTTGCTAGTTTGAACCTTGCATCTAGTAACATCTATTCTCATGCAGTTAGGTCTAGTTGAGCTTTGTCGTGAAAGGTTTTGAAGTTGCGAACACAACGTGAAAATCTCCTGGGTTTTCCCATCGAAGAGAATATCATCACATAGTTTACATTCTGAAATTGTGTATACAGTGAATCTTGATCTTTGTAGCCGATGATATATTTCTTCCAGTTTGGATAAAGTCAAAAAGAAATTTCATTTTATCTTTCCTTCTAACAATCATGTCAAGTATTCATAATTTTAGCAAAGTGGCCCCCAAATAGTGCTATACATGTAGTTGCATAGATCTGGAAGTCTATTACTCTGTTACTGTAAGGGGTGTTAAATAAGAATGTACTCATCACTATATTGGTATGACCTTGGCCTACCTCCTGCTGAGTGGTTAAAATGCATCCTTGGCAAAACCTTTTTTTTTTTCGGTTTACCCATTGAAGAAATAATATGCCCTAAAGCAGTATTTATATGTTTCTATATAATGCATACCTTGGTACACCAGTCCCCAAACAGACATAACTGTGGTTGAAGATGACACCCACGGAATGATGCCGATGAATAGCAAGATCGGCATATGTAAAAAGTTTGTCACTGAATCAACAGGTGACTCAATGCTGCATGCTGGGCTAGTGCCTGGAGTGTTGCAGGAAAACTTGCTAGCCACATTGTAGTTTTTTCTTGGCAGCAGGCTAGCTGGGTGCAAACCAAGTCCTGAGCTTGCTTTGCCTGCCTAAAATCTGGACAGGTTGAAACATGTAGAAAAAGTGTTTTTTTCTTTTTCCATTTGCTGAGCTCAGGTTATTAGTGCAGACTTGAATACATTGTTTCTTTGTCTTGACATTTGAACAGAAAGAAGGTAAGCCATAGATGTACACTTCAGAGCATTTAAAAATGAATATCTGTTTATTCCATAACTTCTCTTTCAGAAATAATTACGTCACGTGTGTATAAATATTAAGTCGGCAGTATTATCTTTTGTTTCTTTCCATTTAGCATGATGTTAAATATATACTTATCGGTGTCTGACACTAACATGTATCAAGCGAGATATGTTATAAAGTTGAATTGCAACCATAAGCGCATGGACAGCAGATTTCACACTGTGAGTGGAATAATTACGAGTATAAAGCTGTGCAGTGTTACCTGAAAAAAAGCCACATCTGTTTAAACCTGTGTTAGGCTGTTAGCAATGATATTAAAATGGATGATTATTAAATTACAAAATATTGTGCCTAGCCTATTTCACCATAAAGAGCCATGAAGTATATGATCATAGAGCATGTAGAGTACATGTAAACTTTAGTACCAGTTCCTTTTAGAATGGTTTTCCAGTCTATTTAAAACTCTTCAAGCATCAACAAGCAACATGTAAACATAGTGGCTAAGTCCCAAGATGTTTTCAACTGGAATGTCTTCACTGATTGTGACAGTCAATATACTACTAATGTAATCAACAAAGCAGATGTTTCTGCCTTTCATATGGCTGTAGCTGTCCAGCAGCTGAACATGTGAGCAATAATCAGCAGTAAAATGACACCGCATAGTACATCCTCCCGTTATTACAGGTCCCTACTACTTGTCTGCTGATGCAGACAATAAAATCTCATGATTCAGTGTTCATACAGTCATAACCCATCTGCCGGCAGTTGATGATGTATGCAATGCACAGTTATCATCATTTAACCATGAATAAAATCAACAAACAGTGGAAGATTTGTTGTTGTATGGGGCAATATTGGCATGTGGGAGGTCTTGTAGGGGGTTCTGTGTTTATGTCCACACCTGCATGGGGAAAAGACAAAGAAACTAAACTGAAAACTATTTAACTGTAACACAGATGTTATGACCATTTTACTGTATGGATGAGTGGATGACAACATAATTCTTGAATTTAATGCCATAATGGCCCAACAGTCTTCACACATGAGTGCATTCACCTGACCAACTCCTACAATCGAATGCATCCTATTACAGAAACATTTGTCACCTGGGGCCAGCTTGCAGGAAAATCTTAACTCGAGAAATTTTGGACTTGAATTTTCTGATCATCCTCACAACCATTATCTTTTCCAAGCTTGGGATTAGTCTGTACTTGGAATTTTTTTCTGAAAAAAATGCCCTGTTCTTACAACCGACAAAGTTTATAATGTCAAAAACAATCATTCTTGTTCATGTTTGCTAAGGCCACTTGACAAATGTTGTAGTTTACTTCTTTAGCTGCTGCTGCAGCTTTAGGAGGTCAGTTGTGGTAAAATATTCTTTGCGTACTAGTAGTTAATTTTAAACCCTGCAGAATTCCTCCTGTGGCATTACACATCCAACCTATATAAGCACTCTTTTTATCTTTCAGCATTTCCGAATTGCTTTTCATGATGCCAGTCCCTCTTCGCTGACCAAACACGAGAGTAAGTGCAACAACATCTTCCAAGTTTTCATTTGTCAGTTAAAGTTCTGGCATAATTCCTTTTTGATGAAGAAACATCCTGAATAGTGGGTAAAATGATTAGCCTCCTTACTTTGTGTACTAGGGCCAACTGCATAAAATAAACAATAAGACACTTTGTGTCGTAAGACCATTTTTAACTTAAGTCATTGAATCAGTCTTCTGAGACTTTTGGTTAAAATGTTTAGCGTCTAGTGTCTTGTTGGTAGACGTCTTAGTTTTCAAATCTGGGTGCACAATATAAATAAGCATATGAAGATTAGCAAATGTTGCTAATGTGTATAACACTCATGTTATCTCTGTTGTTTGTGTTTAGTCCGGTTCCACATCAGCCACGTGTATGAGCTGCAGGAGAAATACAAAGCAGCAAAAGAAGCTTATGAACAGCTGCTGGAAAGTCCGGATCTACCGGGGCGAGTCAAGGCCAATGCTTACCGACAGCTGGGTAAGATATCCAGAAGGCCTTCATTGGTTGTGAACATGTACAGATTAACCAACATATCATGTCTACCTCAGAACAAAAGAGTGTACCAAAAATATAGTGCCATTGTCTGGTAGCTGGATAAATAGTGTCCCTTACACAATGACTTATACATAACCCTATCTGAAGTTATGAAACTTTCATTATAGTAAATATATATGTAAAGACTATTTTCAGTGTAGTCCAGCGTAGTGGATGGTGTTACATGTAATGAGTTTACTGTTATCGGAATAAAAATTAAACAAATATCTGTTTAGTGGGAGGAGAATTTAAGACTAACCCTTTTAAGCAGGGAATTGTGATCTTAAACATGTTAAAACGCAAGGGGGGCGTGAAATAAAGGTACATTTATTCTGCAAACATAGGAATGGTGTCTTTTGTAGGTGGTCTTAAATTGAGAAAAGTCTTGGAATTGAGTGTTGTTTCTTTCAACTTCTTCAAATCCTGCAAACACAGTGTAGTAAAATAATCCTCCTAAATGTACTTTTCTGGTTGGCCAATCACAGGTTGGATGTACCATAGTGTTGAGGCACTAGGAGAAGTACAACAAAGGGAATCGTTCGCCATCCAGTATCTTCAGAAGTCTGTGGAAATTGACCAGACCAGTGGCCAAAGCTGGTACTTCCTTGGAAGGTACAATCTTCTGTGGTACAAACCAGACTTTAGAACTTCCCAATCATTGGATATTATCGTGTTTATTATATTAAAAATACTAAAATGCATACCTGTGGTTTCCATATGGCTCTAGTGGTATTTCAACCCAGAGCTGATAAAGTTAAACGGCCAAGAACAGTCAGTGGGAAATATTGTCCTTTAATATTTCTCTTAGTGCATTCAGCATTTAGGGCATTTAATACTGTAGTTGTCTGCAGGTCGAGACTGGTACATGTACATGTATATTGCTTTATTACATCTGAGATATTCAGAGTATCGGTACATGTAGTTACTTCAAATGGAGCATCAGTTGCCACCATTGCCGTCTGCCTTGACAGCTTTCTGATATTATTGTTTGTCTTCTACAGAAGTATAGGCCCATCTCTGGTGTGTAGTAAAGCATGTTCTTATGCATGAAACATGAAATCATATCATGATTTCCTGTTGGAAAAATAAAACTGTAATAGAAGTCTATATGTTAAGGATTTACAGTATTTTCCTATAGTTACACAGTTATGTATAGTATTTGTTTTTCATACATAGAGTACAATATGTTTATTTGTTTTTTGAAAAAAAAAAAAGAAATTCTAGTAATACATTCCCATGATAATTTTGGTTCATATTGACCTTAAAAACTATTCCGTTCACTGATTTGCTGTTTCTAGGTGTTTCTCCAGCATTGGGAAAGTCCACGATGCCTTCATGTCCTATAGACAGTCCATTGACAAAAGCGAAGCTAGTGCAGACACCTGGTGCTCAATAGGGTAATTACTAGATTCAAGATGTGGTGTGACCTTTTTGACAAGTTCCAAAACGAGATTTTTTGCAAGAAATTTTCTTTGACCTATAAATATTAATGTTATGATACTTTGAAACAAGTTTGGTTTTGACAAAGACCACCTTGGCTGTAAACTACTTTTATTTTGGCCTTTCCCCTTTTCATAATAGTATCTTTTCTGCTATATATGTATTTACTATCAAAGTATATTATCAATGGTATTTATTTGAGCACTATGGCTTACTGTTTGAGTGCAAATTTAAAACCCGTTTCTAAATGAAATCTCTAAAGCGGTTTTGTGTAAAATAAATGTGTTGTTCTGCATCCGTCCAGGGTTCTATACCAGCAACAGAGTCAGCCCATGGATGCGCTGCAGGCCTACATCTGTGCTGTACAGCTTGACAAGTCTCACAGTGCTGCATGGACTGACCTTGGAATTCTATACGAGTCGTGCAACCAGCCGAAAGACGCACTCGCCTGTTATATTAAAGCAGCCAAAAACTCAAAATGTAGGTTTGAGTCCCGGGTTTGAGTAGTGTTTTGCTTGAAATATTTGGCCTTGTCTTGTAAAAATTAGCAAAGGGTATCTTAAGTTTCCATTGGACACAATATGCTTTTGTTGTCTGGTATAACACAGCAGTTCACTCCTGTCCAAAAGTATTTTCAAGCGTATCTAAGAAGAGGAACAATTTAAACAAAGTACCCCATCATATCTAACGACAACTTGTAAACAATGACTTGTGTATTAAAAATGCTCTGCGTGTAGTGCATGTGTTTTGATACTAATATAGTATTAACTAAAGGTTTCAGTTTCACTGTGAAATGTTGTGACTTGGCTGTTTCAATCGTGTTACTTACTGGTATGCGCTCTCTCTCTCTCTCTTCTCTAGCGTGCATGAACTCCAACCTCAGTACCCGGATCAAGTTACTTCAGAAACAGCTGTCCGCCATACCCCAGCAATATTTTCAGACCAAGTAAGTCGCAGTCACATGCTGAGTCTTGCCTAAAGAATATCATGACAAAATGGCGCTGGGTTAGTTAGGTTGCTCTGAACTTGTGTATCATGTATCTGCTTAGATTGGTTGCATAGCAATATAAATTTTGTCTGCAGCAAAAAGGTAAATAGAAGTATTTATCAGACTTATGAAAGTTACATTTGGTGTTTATATTTTTGATTAAAAGAAACGATCTTATTTACCTTATCTTACCATCGGCTTAAAGAAGATGGAAAGTGACTTTTTTAAAAGAGATTTACGCTAATAGGGGCATTCTTGCAGAAAACCTGAGAATTTCTGCAAAATGGAGAATGTTTGTGGATTTAATCCCCCTGACTGTCTAAGATGGAACTGTATGTAGATACACAAGTATCTTATTATAAATCTCTATTTCTCTTCAGGACCAAGACCTTACCCAGTATAGAGGAGGCATGGAGCTTACCTATCCCTGCAGAGCTTACCTCCAGGCAGGGTGTGAACAATAACCCGGTAAGTTACTGGCTCACCGCCGCTCACCTTCTTCCTGCAGCACAAGGGTCACACAGGGCTAGATTCACAACGATGTTAAATCTACCCAGGATTGGGAAAAAAATAGAAATAAATCTGAAGTCTTGGTTTTTGTATTAATGTAAAATAACTAAACTGTTCATCCTGCTTAGTTTTTTAGCTAAGAAAGTTAGCTATAAATATGCAGAAAATGTCGTGGGTGATACATTGTGCTTTTTCTCAGTCATTACAAAGATCTATATAGTACCTACAGCATCATTAGACTTAGTTTCCAAGAAGCACTTTTTCAGTTCAAACTTTTTGTAGAGTATTTTGCCCATTATGTGAAGCAACACGAGTGATAGATTCCGATACTCTATTTAATAAAAGGCTATGATGCCTGTTTAAAAAAAACAACTAAAACTGATAACTGCGTGTTCTTGAAAGTGATTGTCGTATTTCAAGGAAAAGAATTACTTGTTCATGACTGTAGATTTAGTACAGTGGAATGCAGCTTTCGCACCAGTCGAGAGATAAGATTGTCCCATAATAAAGGTCATGTTGACCTTGACCATAGGTGATCTTAATTCGGAGGTTCCATGTTTATAATGTTCTGTGTATAACTTGGCTGTTTTGTCTTTCCTTCAGGGAGGTGGGGCCAATGTAATGGGAGCTCAGCAACAACAACAACAGCAGCAACAACAACAACAGCGATACCTGCTCTACGGTCAAGGCGGACCAGGACAGTTCCCGCCAAACGCTGGTCAGTTCGGTGGAGATTCCTCCGGAATGGAGCCCCCACCAGCCAAACGCAGGAAAGGGAAGAAGAACGAACCCGACCCCCCGACCCCACTGTTCTATTTAACCCCCCAGGAAATCCAGATGCTCAACTGCCTGCAGCAAAATCAGGTACAGTGGAATGTCATGTTAAAACCTGAACACTCCAAATCCAAGCATGAAGCATAGCAAAACTTAAAAAAGGTATTTTATATGCCAGTAAGAATAGACGGCAAATATGGTATTATAGCAGGCAATGCTGAACCTGCAGATGAAATGGAGGGAGTAATGACAAATATAACCCAACTCTGTTTAGGAAAGTTGTACACTATATGTTTTTGCGTGTTGTTTGGATTTCCAGGCCACACTGAAGCCGCAGGAACATCAGGTTTTGCAGCAATTGCAGCAGCGTTATGTACTGCAGCAGCAACACCAGCAGGTCATCAAAATGCAGCAGCAACAAATGGCGCAATCTCAGGTAATAGGCTGGACTAAAAAAAGAAGTTTTATTTTCTGCTTATTGTACGGTGGCTAACCTCAGTCATGGCCATTCTGTTTGCCATGAAACTATGGTGACATTGCATAGGTGATCTTTGCCTAGAGGGAGACTTGAATGTATTCATAGTACCAGGTTGACAATGGCAAAGAATTTTGCCCACATGCCTCGGTTGAATGTGGCCTGACAGAGAAGTTTGACCACATTAGGGAGGGGTCCTCTGTTGAGTGTGACCAGTAAGAGAGGAACCACTGTATGGTTCAGTGGGGCTAAATGCCGTTTAATCTCTGCTGACCACATTAAAGTATTTGACAAACTTTATTAGTATCGGCTCTCTATAGACTTAAAATCTGTCCCTTGCTCCATTGTTACCACACACATCAAGAATCAGTTGCTTACTGGTAATGTCTTGTATAGTGGATGACCCCCCTTTCTTTCCAGGGTTTACAGCATTCACCCAACAGCCGTGGTTCCCCATTCTCTGGTGGAGGACCATTATCACACCCGGGTGTTCCCGGACCCTTCCCTCCGGCCGAGGGGAACTTGGTGCCTTCCCAGAGTTCCACACTACCTCACACGCCGGGTTTACACATTCCAGCCAGCAGCAGCAGCCAATCAGCTGCCAGTACTCAGGGCTCCACCTCGGCATCTCAAACAAGTGTCGCCTCACAACAGCTGCTTCACTCTTCTTCATCCACCATGCAAAATAGTGCCTCCTCAGGCGACCTAACAGACTCTCTCCTGCCGAAGGATCTTCATCAGGCCATGAGCGACCAAGAGTTGACCGCATTGCTCACCCAACAGGACATCGCAACATCACTGGCCGAAGATCTTCTTGCGCAGTTTGCTCAAAGCAATCAAGCCGGGGAATCGTCCGGTCCCGCCAAATCAGAATCTATGAACTCTAGTCAGGTAGCTTTGGCCGAAGGTGGTCTAGCAAGAGGGGCAGCGTTGGACAGCTCTAAAAAAGGAAATATATTACACAGTTCGGATAGCAAAAGTAGCATGGACTTGAAGTTAAAAGGGAAGTGGGATAAAGATCTGGGTGTGGATTTGGGAGAGTCGTCCGCAGCACCAAAGCCGTCCCTGAACAGTGTATCAAGCAACATGACGGCGATCCAGATAGCCAACCTTTGCAAAGGTCATGGTGAGTGCTAGCTATTGCAACATCCATTGCAGAAGTCTATTTGGACCATCTGAGAAGCAAACGTAAATGTAGTTTACGCTACAGTAAATGCTAAAATGAGTTACGTTGTGTTGTTCATGTTAGAAAAAATGTCTGCACTAATATGTTAGTTAATAATAAATAGCTGATCACTCTGTCACTTATCGTATAATTTAAATCTAAAAGGTGGCAATATCATCTGCACTAAGGAATTAAAGATGTAAAAATGTAAATGATAAAATTAACCGTTTAAATCTATATTGAGTTAACCTTGCTTGTGACAGTGACACAAAACACATAATACACTTGCTTATGTTCTATTTTGTTGTGGTGTTTAACAGGGAAAGATGGAGTGATCAACACCAACTTGATTACCGATAACGGTCAGCCACCAGAGCCGCCAGCCAGTCCCTACCCTCCCCTGCCTAAAGATAAACTCAACCCACCAACTCCCAGTTTGTATGTGAGTATCAGATAGCTGGTAAACTATTAAAACATGCAATTCTCTTCAAATTTATACTTTAAAAACAAATGTAATAAATTTTCAAAGAAAAAAAATTGATACATTTTGTAAACCCTTTTTAACATTGTAATGTAGAGGATGTATGTGTGGTATATATTTACAGTAACGTTTCAAAGAGACCATGAAAGTTATTGAAATCTTTGTCAGAATTCTTGTAGTGTGTTTGTATAACACGTATGCAGCAAGATGTTTGTCTGCTTCCAGTTTACAAAAGAAATAAATTACTGATTGCACATTCATATTACCATATGACACCTTGCAGATAGTCTCTCAATAATAAAGTATTGCTGTTACTGAAATCTACAATTGCAGTTTTGTCAGGAATGCAGTTTTACATTTATTAGATCACTCTTAAACATTGAAGAGCAAACTGTTAAGTAAGTTAAAAAGTCTGCTCTTTGGGACCCAATTGAGTAGTCTAATGATCAAGATGGCCTTAAAATAACGAGGGGTGGAATAGAGGGATCATTCTATGCATGGTGTCATAATGACCGTCTGGTTCTTAACTTTCAGTTGGACAGTAAAAAAGATGCCTTCTCCATTGAGTTACAACAGTACTGTCTGTCTCAACCCACCTGTGTCATTCGAGGACTAGCAGGAGCACTGAAGCTTGGTGAGTACACTTAAACTCTGTTGAAGGTATTGAGTGTTATCATTCGCCGACCATCTGACAGCACTCACCGAGTCCCTCGACGCGCCTTGCGCGGACGCCCTCGTAGGCGTCGCGTTTGCTGCGCAGGATCGCGACC
>JAAUYG010167155.1_pt1 | contig 11519 bp, 5 predicted proteins | sample 7278091 | NCBI WGS metagenome assembly JAAUYG01 (sample SAMN14350201, study PRJNA611818) | marine sediment metagenome | isolation source: surface marine sediment (0.6m) | place: French Polynesia: Moorea | collected 2018-08 | reverse complement strand
GTGTATAGAGAGTACTTTTGATTGTTAAGTGTTCAAGTTCAGTTTGGGGTCATTCGGTGCATTTCCGATTTTCGCCAACCTTATATCTCGAAAACCAGTCGTCGTAGAGCAAACTGGACCAAACATTCAGCATCAGAAGTAAGTTATTAGTGCCTGCAGAGTACTTATCGTTGTTAAGTTCAGTTTGAGGTCATTCGGTGCATTTCCAATTTCGACATTGTATCTACTTTTGACTTAAATATTCAGGGATCTTTGTACTGCTATGTTTATACATTACTGGTATTCTTTAAATGGCAAGAGACCAAGCAGAACGTCAAGGCCTCCGGGCCTCTTGTTCGTTTTGCTAACGTAGGGAGGTATGGGAACAGGGGAAGGGATCTAGGGGAATGCATGTCTGACTCCCGATGTGTACACCACCCGATTGCGCTTATTGGCACCCGAAACCGGACGGACGGGATGACGCTAGCCCCAAACTGGGATCCGCAGCTAGCCTTAATAGTTGCGTACGACCCGCAGGTTGTGTATGTGAGTGAAAGAACAGTGGACCATAGGCTCTCTCGTTGGAACCCCAGTGTGTCCGGGGAGGGCCCAATCGGAAGCGTAATGCAAACGTAATGCAGGTTGCCGGTTTCAGGACGGATTGTCCGTATACACCTTCAGACAACAACGATGAGACGGGCATTCGGTTGACCGAGGCTTTATTCAAAGACCGTATATAGAAGACCGTATATCTAGACTTTCTATACACGTCTTTGTACGGTCTTTGCTTTTACTGATTCAACACGAGCTCGCTCGGGAGCGCGCTCAACACGCACACAGTTGCACACATGGATATTATTATATAGACGAATATTAGAATACACAAGAAGGCGTTATATTACTACAGGTACTACCAGACTAGTCTGGCTGCTTTAAGAGCTTACTAGTTTACCTAAAAGAGACTAATATTAATGAAGAGAGAAAGGCCAGAACAATCACCAGCTAACAACTGGGTGACTGTTACGTTACCAAAGACCGACAATGTCAACGGTTTACTAGGAGATAGATAACGTCAAGGTGCGCTAATCGCAAAAAAAATACATAATATACACGCAAAACTACGTCTACATAGACCTTATTACTACTAGCTCTACAACGTGGAAGCATTCTACTTCCACGCAGATACCAATATCCGCCGTGCTTAACACTAAAGTGGCTCCTCGGTTGAGTTACAGGTTGTCCCTGGTTCAAAGTCTCAGAAGAAATGCAGGTAGATTTGGCAATCTACCGAATTACTACACGAAACGTACTGTAGTGTCACAGCCACTGTTATGTCTTTATTTTGGTTTAGGGTAGCCATCGGGAGCATCGGGGATAGCCCAAAAGGTCAGAGAAGTCGCGGGGGGTAAGCAGCTAGGCTTGTTCTGTTATCCCGCGGGGACACTTTAGGTCCGATCGGGTTTACTAGGCAAACCCGATGACGTGTGGTACCCTGTAATCTGGATCGGGGGAGGTGTTTCCCTTGATCATTGGGTAATACTAGGTCTAGGGTATTGTTTGTAATCGCTTCCGAGAATATCGGCCAGAAGGGAGACTCAGTACACACGTCCGAAGCCCGAGCCCGAGACGATCAGGATCTTAAAATGAATTCAGCAGATCGGGACTAGTCCGTCAGTAAAATGGTAACTTTAATAATAGTCCATATACATCGTAGGAACGTCATGTTTGGTCTTATTAGAAAGGTAATAACGTACTTTGTTAGTATAAAGTAAGTCCGAGGCCCCGAATTAGCTTTGAGATGCGCTATGTACTTGTAAAGGAAATCATGCAAAAACGACGAGGCTAGACATGTTCCAGGGCCCGAGACGTGATCGAAGATCGGGCCTCTTCTGATTGGTCCCGCAATTCGGGGCTCAGCCAGTAATGTAATCTGATTGGCTAGGATTTAGGGCGCACTGGTTTCCCTAGTTACCTGCAGGCGGCAGGTGTCTTTAGGATAAATAGAGGGTAAACAAGGGGATTAGTCAGATATAGCATGGCTTAAGAGATGACTTAGAGGAACTTGCAGATTCAGAGTTGGAACCACTTAGAGCGTAGAGCTACCGAAGCCAGGCTTAGAGTCAGATTGAGCACTCGTACAGCGATGCAGCTTTGCGGAAGTGGTTCGAAGTCGGACTGAGATGTAGGATATAGGTAGAAGGTGTGGTGACCACCCTATACCGCCAGGGTTAGATAACCGCTCCCGTTGTAGGAGCCAGCCAGTTAATGGACTGCTGAAGCTGTGACCGAACTGTGAGTTACTGAATGACCGTGTGAGCATAAGGTGAACCGACGGAGTGAGCATTCATGTTTAGCTGTCATTGCCGAATAAACGAGTCAACGCAAATGAAGACAACTACTGTTCAAGTTGAGTCATGGGTTCAGGCAGTCCCGAAGGGGCCCGCTGAGACAGGGACGCGGGGTTCCTGCTGAGGGGAGCCGGTGAACCACTGCTGTAGAAGGCTCCGAAGTAGGGAAAACTGCGGGGTGCCCGCAGGCAGACTCGACTGAGGCAGTCCAAGAAATAACGGACCCAGAGGCGATGAAAGTGAGGGCGGCGAGCGGACGACGAGCCGACAAACCCCCTAGACAACCCGACCGACGCCCCGCCCCGCTCCTGATGCACAAACGCACCATGAGAAGATGACTGCAGAAGATGACTGCCTGGTGACTATACAATAGCTTCTCTACTAAGGATTCGCAGAGAAGCGATCCTACCGCTAAATATAATAACAGAATGGCTCTCCAAATGGATTTACAGTCTCAGTTGAAAAGCCCAGAAAACGTTTCACTTACAACGCACGTTACACGAGAGCCGTTGCTAAGGATACAATATTATAACTGGCGGATTATTCCATAAATCCCCAGATCCTAGTGTGGTGTCCTGGTATCCGTCTTTACTTCTGCGTGGTGGTGCACACTCTGTTCACGTTGTGGAGGCAATGGACCAATGCCCCTACAGTCAATCCCGGATGAGCCCCCAGAAACATGCTCTCTGTGGTGTTTTCTTTTCCGTCTCTCGTGTGTACTCTTTCGTCGGTCACGTCTATAAGTCTATCTACTCTTTTCCCAGCTCTCATCAACAGAGATCCGGCGTCTCCATATCAGGGGGCCCTTTTGGGGCTGCCCAAAACCATAACTCAACTCAAACTACAGTCATTTTCGTTTGTGTTGACTCGTTTATTCAGGCAATGACAGCTAAACACAGGATGCTCATTCCGCCACCCATCACACACTCACGCTATGCGTCATACAGTTCTGGTCATGGCCTCAGCAGCTAGGTATCTGACTGGCGCCTCTAGCAGGAGTTGCTATCTAACCCTGGTGGTCTAAGGTGGTTGCCTCACCTCATAACTATCTCTCACACATCACACTAAACTCGACTCGCTATAGGCGCACACCCGCAAAGCTTTGGCATCTGTGCTAAGTTGCAGCTGCGTTGCTGTACGTGTGCTAGTCTGTAGCTCATTCTGACTCTAAGTCCTTGCTGACTGTATGTGCGTAATCCTCTTCTTTACGTTCTATATATACCAAATCCACCTGCCGTCTGCTGATCACTAAGGAAACCAATGCGCCCTAAATATTGCCCAATCAGATGACGTCGCTCCCCTGAGCCTGTAATCCCGGGACCAATCAGAAGAGCCCAGACATTTCGGCACATCCAGGGACCTAGAAACTGTCTGGTCTGACCTTACTATAGGGTTTCCCTATCTACCTTCACGGGTACATAAAGCACACTCGTAACTATTTCGGGGCAGCGAATTCGATCTATACTGGCAGGGGATACCATTACCTTTCAAACGAGGCTAAACTTAACGTTTTACGATTGAATACTTTCAAAGTTACCATCTTGTCAGGATGCGGTCCTGACATTTCGGGGTCCCAACATTTCGGGGACTCTGTACTAAGTCTCCCCCCAGTAAATGCACTGGGCTTGTACTTTCAACAACACAAATCCTAATACTTCCTATCCGGTCAAGGGAAATACATCCCCCCGATTTACAGCGCAAAGTAGTGTACAATGTCGGGATAGCTTTCTAAGTCTATTCGACCTTAAAGACACCCAGCGGGATTGTGGGACAAGGTTATCTTCCTATCCCCGTGGGTTTCTCTGACCTTTCGGACTACCTACTACACTTCCAACGGCAGCGATAATTACTCCAGACTAAAATAAAGGCTTGGGCAGTGGCTGTAACACTACACTAGATTACTAGATCTGGGCGTAAACCTACAGACATTGGGACACGAAAACTCTTATATAATGCATTTATTCGTATAAATTCGTATTTATTCTTATAACTTGAGAACAACTAGCCTAAGGGCAATTTATTCGTGCTAAAGACCGTCGGGCAACGTGGGAAAGGGGGTTTCCCACTCTGTCCGCTGGGAATTGACTATTAATAGGATAGCACCGATCTATGGGGTCTAACATATTACAATATAATGGTTACATATAGTCTAAATCAGCTCTTTTACGAGATATAAGCCTTTGAAATATGAGTGCCCTTGACATTGACTTTTAAGGTCACTGAGGTCAAATGTAATCACACCAATGGAATCTCCATACTTGCTTTCCTATTAACGTTTAATACTAGCATATGGCCTAATTCAGATCCTTTAAAAGACATGAGGCTTTGAAATCTGAGTGACCTTGGCAGTGACCTTTCAAGGTCACTGAGGTCAAGTGTAATAATACCGTGGTGTTTTCACCTCTGTGGCTCTACAGAAAAAGGGGTCTAGGCGCGCGGTGACCAATTTGTTTTACTGCAGATTACGGGCCGACAGGAACCCTGTGATGTGCTCTGCCCCCCCCCCCCCTCTTGGGGGGACGGGATGAGTTGGAACAGAGTCAGGAGATCAAGCTTGCTGCACGCTCTTGGTCTTACATAGCCCCAACGAGAGTCTGGAGGAGGTTTCGGACCTTAACAAGAGAGATAGGCAGTGTCGGAATACCCTAGGGGGCTCAGACACCACACATCCGCCCATGAGTGTGAGCTAGAGAGTCAGGACCACTACTGAATACCTGGGAGCTAGAGACTCCGGACCACTACTGAATACCTGGGAGAAGAATGTAGGAGCCGTAGAGCAATTCTCCTACAGGAGATAATTTGAATTTGTGACACTGCAGACAACTTCAATGAGATGGATCGTTTATTCATTGTTATTCCAAACATATCCAGTGTCCACGGACAAAATATTATTCAGATTATCCTATATGCCACATATAACGATGTTTTTCTCTTTGAAATCTGACCAGCTACTGATTAGTGAATAGATAATGGGACGAACCACGTGACAAAATACCCGGATGTAAAAGAAGTTAAGAAAAATATGTTACACAAGTGGGATTCGAACCTACTAACTTTGAACATTAAGACATCGCCCTAAACAGCATCGCCACATTACATAGTAACATAACGACCTAAATGACCAATGCAAGTCTTGGCTTGTTAAAACTGACAGATTGGCAGTAACAAAGAATGACAACAAGAGAGACTGATCTCAATATGAGATGGCTTTATTAGGCACACCTGATCTCTGCCTCAGGAGTCAGAGACACCACCACGTACACGGTAGATGAAGACATGACACCAGACATTACAACACACACACAAGGTTAGACCAATGGCTTAGGGCCCTGAAATTACTAATACACCGTTGGCTTATGGCCCTAAGGTTACACTAGAGATGGCTTAAGGCCTTACAGTTTGACAGACCGTCGTGAAGATGAAGGCTTAAGGCCTTAGAGGGTCGTCAGCAGTTGGCTGGCGACCTTACAGGTGATAACTGGCCGAATATGGGCCAATACATACAAGAAAACATATGTGCGTGCCCACCACAATGAGAACTATACATGCTATACGTTGGTGACAGTTTTACACCAAGGCAGACACTACCAACTACCATACCTTAGCGCTACAAATGGCCTCAAACGGCTCAAGGCGTGTTGTTCATTCAAGATTCCAATTCAAAGCTCCGCCCAGAGCGTTACAGATGAAGGGCGTCATAATTATTGCACATATTGCTATTATAGCAACCAGCGCAAATATAACAACCACTGATACTCATTACTGTATCCAGCTGCGTGCTATCCTAGCGTTAAATGTTCACAACTTGGCAACTACTGGGCCGATTTACCTCATCTAAAGACTGCATCGCAGGGCGAGTCACCTACTGTATGATACAAACACTAAGAACCAAGGTTAATTCCTAGTTAGACTGCTAGAAGGCGGCTAAAATACAAATAAATCCCCCCTTCTTAACACCGATGGCCTCATCGGCCAGCTTTTTCTCCAACACAGATAAAGAGAAACTTGTTAAAATATGAAGAACCACTGACCTTTCCTTTAAACACATGGTCAACACACAACAGACATTTACTACAAGACACAAACATGCACTGGGTAGTGGATGGTTATAACAAAACAAGGTAGACCTGAGCGACACTGTATGGGAGCGTGCTCCATAATAAGTTAAGTCTGCAGGTAACATTTGGCACAAGGGTAATACCTGAGGTAGCGCGGAGAACTGGAATACTGAGTAGACACTGGCACGGCATGCCAGAATGTGAGATACCAGTGCTGTGCTGACTTTTACTAGCGTGGCGCATTAAAACACTGATACTCTCGCTCTCACGGTGACATTACTAGCATGGCATAAAAAGTTGCCTGTACTCGCCATAGGCGATACTATATAGATCCAATGACACCTTTCGACATTAGAAATGACTGACAGTGGAGCAGGGCTAGAGAGCATGGGGCGTTGAGTATGTGAAGACACGCTACCGCAGCGCACCCACTGGCATTATAATATTGATACTGTTTCTGTCACTAACTACTCGGCTCATGCAACCCAATGATATAAACAGACACACACTTTACCTACCCCCGCAAACCACCAAGCTTCTACAGCTATCAAAATAACCCACCTTTAATGGCTACATAGGAGATATTGTTAAGGTAGGTTGCACTCGAAAGTGCGAGACAAGGTAATTGACTGGGGAGTACCAGCGTGGACAGCGCAGTATGGCATTTAACACCGAATACACTGCACGCAGCATGCGCAGGCAGCGCGGTGCCAAAACACAGGTAAACCTTCAGTGTAGCACAGCAGTGTACAATAGACAATAAACGTCATCGCGCTCACTCTAACCTGATGTATGCTAACCGCTTTATCATTAGACACAACACAGCATCAGCCAACTATGCTAAAACAACTGAAACTTGGAGTTACAAAGTAATGTTAGACTGGGGACATAATAACTACTGAGCGAGACCAAAACTCTAAACAAAACCGGGGGAACCCTCAGTCTACCCGAGGGTCAATTACTCCAAAGCCTGATTCTAAGGTAATGATTGCCTCCCAGTGCAACTGTCATTACTAACCAACCCATAAAGGTACTTTGACGGTTGGTATTACTGTGCTGCTAGAGCCTACACCCCTTAACTCGCTCAGTTACTGGGATAAAACTAAAACTGTGTGTTACACACTGGTCAAGTTTGACCTGACAGAGACATGCCTGGTTGCACCCAATAAACTTAGTGTGTAGTATGTCACAAGAATGCACCAACCGGAGCCATGCTATACAGGAGAAAAGTGCACGGGTACATAAGGATATGCCCGAAACCACGGGTAGGTCCAAAGGCCGAATGTTTACACCATGACGCACCCCCATACATTGGACAAATAACAGGTTGAAACCCGTTAGATTAACACGACAGGGACTGGGTTTTGAGGCCCACTGATATGGGTCCGAAGACCGGATATGTGAAGCAATTCGGGTAACATGGGGACATTGTCTCAGCATTCCTCTTGACACTACTCCTACATAGTCAGATTAAAGTGAAATGATTGTGTCCAATTCTTGACACATAGGCGACCTGAGTCACACTGGTGAGGACCAGTCCATAGGACAAGGCAGGTTTAAACAACTAGTGCACAACTCCCCTCATACACCACTGGACCGGAAGTAGCACACTACGACACGCTCCACGCCAATAAAATGGGGAGTGTTTAACACCAACGTGTACATTATAACACTACTACCACAGTTTGGGTAACTTGTGACCAAGTTACACACCACACATTGACACCATTGCTTTGACAGAGAAAAGGGACGGGGCAGGGTACGGGTGGCGATAATACCAACTTGTGAGACATTAGGCATGGGGAACAATAAGGACCAATTGCTACTGATTCTGCAGCTGCCACTGGTTTGCTGACCATTCCCATTGAGCCAGAACTACTGTAAACACACACAATAAGTATCCATATGCCCGCTCACTAGGCACAATTTGGTATCCAATTGAACCTCTGGCTTAGAAAGCCACTCCATAAAAGGGAATAAGTTCCAGATCTAGTTCCTGTTTACTTTGTCTTCACGAGGAGAATGGTGAAGAGTGTTCATCAGCAGGATCTGAAACAGTTTTTCGAAGATACTTGAAAAAGTTCACCTGCGTTATTCCAAAGAGTTCATGGCAAATCTTTCAAAAGTTCACTGCGTGTATTCTGATGAGTTCATCAGGAGAGACTGCAACAGTTCTTGTCTGAACAAGGAGGCTTCTGGAGGACAGAACCACACTGTGGTCGGGACTGCTGGGGCGGACCCTGGAATTACACGGATTGTCCTCCAGGGAAAGAGCAGTACTGTCATTGCCTGACTGCAGGGAACAAAACTGACAAAGGAACATTTGGCCTTGGGAAGAGAAGACGTCACTGGCCCAGCATCATGCCTTGGATACAACTGCGGTCATGGATTATGGCAGACCTCGCCATTGATGGAGCAGGAGCATGCGTCAAGAGCAACAGCATGCATCTGAAGATGTGCAGAAAGAAAGCCAGCAAAGGTATCGATAAGTGAAAGGAAGTGTCATGCTTCTGAAGATGCTATTCCCAGAGTCAGTTAGGTCCACGAGGCCACAGGCATGATGACAGAGTGGGGTGCACCCGGTGAGAGTTGGGTCACTCTAAAGGACTGCACTGACTCGGCTCGGGTGACCCATGCACTGTCAAGCACTGTCCTTCGAGGAAATCCAGTTGGAAGATAGAGTTCACCGCAGCTGGAGTCTTTATATAGAACATCCAAGGAGCATCTGACATTACCTCGCCAGCTGTACAACTGTATGGATCGGTAAGTGAAGGGTGGTGTGACGGTCACCACTGCAGGAAAGGTTGTCACTCCAGTTCAATGTCAACAGGGATGAGCATCGGGCAAATATGGCTCACATTCATGCTTTAGGAAACTTGCCACTCCATTCTTGTCAGCAGAGTCACGCCAGGACGAAAACAATCTTCCACTCACTCTTTCTCACTCTGGTCTGGAACTGGGGACGTCATCTTGCATCTCTTGAGATGGAAGTGGCTCAGCTCCAGCATCTTTCACACCACCTTCTCAACTTGTACGTTCGGACAAGAAAGGGCATGTAGCAGCTAAAGGTCACTGCACACGTGGGGATAGCTGGATTCCCCTCATCCGAACTCTGCCCCAGAGAGGGTCGTTAGGCAAACCTAACTCCTCTGAGTTGGTTAGCAATTCGTACCATGACCTAGGCCCATACCCCAGTCTGTTAACCAGTTCACCTCAGCTTTACTGAGGTAAGGGTTGAGCCTTTGCCTGCCTTGACAGGGCTCGGGTCAGTCGTGACGCGAGGAGCACCCATCATGACCGTGGCTACTGGAGGAACATGACCTGTCCCCTCAGTGCCCACAGTTACACCAGTCTCTTGGGGTTGCCCTGCTGTCACGCTGGATGACCCCAGGTAAAAGAGGCTGGTGAAAGGGCATGACTCCTTCCCGATCCTACCCGAGGAGAAGGAAACGGGGTGGAACCTGCTGGATCCATTACCAGAGAAGAACGCCGTGGCGCCTTGCCCCAGTCCAGGAAGGGGTGACACTCGTGGCATGCTTAGCCCACTCAATCCTCCCCAAGTGGCGGAGAGGCTTGAGATATCAGCCCACTCTCCCTCCCACTAAGAGCAGGGAAGGACAGGGGCCGCAAACTAGTCGAGGTGGCAGTGGATCCTTCTTTTTCCTGAGTGGCCCTGTCTTGTGCTGCAAACATCATAGACTGGCCCTCAATTATCTCCTTCAGGAGGTCATTCTCCTTCTGGAGTGCAGTCACCTTTGCCTCAGCCTTGGCGCACCATTCCTGTAATTCGGAGTCAGGTGCACTGGCTGATGACCCACCAAGTAGGGTGGCCTGCAGCCTCAGGTTGAGTGTTTGGAGCATCTCGACATGCCGACGTGCAATATTGTGCTCATTGGCTTCTTGTGTCACCGCATCATGCAAAGCATTACACTCTATTTGTAGGACTTCCAGCTGCTCATTAGCTTGTGATGGCTGAGTAGCCAGTTGCCCTTCTGTTGCACTAGGATGGTGACCCACATGCAACTTTGCGAGTTGCTGATTAGCATCGTTAAGCTGGTGCTCCAGCGACTTAATGAGAACCTTGTCTGCCCAGCCAGGGGCTTTTTGGCTCTCGGTTCGAACACGCTCCAGACTAGCACGAGTTTCATGGTAGTTTTTCTCATACTGCCGGGCGGTCTCTTGGGCTTTGATGGTGGCTTGCTCAGCCTCAAACAGTTTTTGCTTGAGCTTAGCAACCTTCCCCTCAGCCTGGCGTCGATGGACCTCATCATCATAAGCACAGTCTTGCGCCATCTGCTGTCCATCTTGGGCTGCTCTTAGTCACTGCTGTAAGTGTGCAACAGTTGCTAAGATAGGACCCGTGAGTTTGCTGTCCAAATTTACGGGTCCCTCTCTAGATTCTGATGTCCTTGTTCAGCTTTGTAATGACATATGACTTCTTTGATATGTTGACTATGCATGAGTTAGGACTCCTCGCTTTGGTAGCTACAGCCCCGACGTGTGCCATGAGCCAACTGGGTCAACTGCCGAAGAAATTCATCTGGGGTGACCTCGGGTTGTTGGCGCCATTGCTCTAACAGGGCACCTTCCAGTATGGAAAGGTGTCTGCCTGGAGGCACGGATACAAACCACTCGGGTGGCAACAATGGATCCACTCGGGTTGTCCTCAGGGATTGCTCCTAGTCCTCCTGGCTCATGCCCTCTCCCTCAAGGACACCTGCAACTATGTTATGTCCTTGCTGGGACATAGCGTGTTGCTCCGTTTTGTGGCCCTGGCGCGAGAGTGGGCCAGCTGACTTGGAAGGTGACTGTGGAGTGCTTCCTCCCTGTATTACAGGGTGAGCCACCGCGCTGGCACTAGAGTCTCTGGGGGTAGCCTATGGTATCTATCTCCATACTCTCAGCCTCAGGTACCCACGAGTGAACACCCGTATTTGGAGTCCTAGTCCCAGGCTGCCAAGTGCTACCTTTGAAGGAAATACCTTTCAGCTCTTCTACCTCCATTTTCGGTAGCTGAATGACAGGTGTTACGGCCGATATTTTAGCCCACCAGGTTCTTTTGAATAGAGTTCCTGAACAAGCAACAGAAGACAGAGTAAGATACCAAATTTATTATTAAGAATAAACTTCGGAG
>JAAUYG010102639.1_pt1 | contig 11521 bp, 8 predicted proteins | sample 7278091 | NCBI WGS metagenome assembly JAAUYG01 (sample SAMN14350201, study PRJNA611818) | marine sediment metagenome | isolation source: surface marine sediment (0.6m) | place: French Polynesia: Moorea | collected 2018-08 | reverse complement strand
CTTATATCTCGTAAAGGAGCCAAGTTAGGCCATATGTTACCATTAACCATCAATAGGAAACCATATATGGCCAATCCAATGCCACCTTCACATTTGACATTGAGTGACCTGGAAAGGTCAAAGTCGAGGTCACCCAAATTTTAAAGCCTTATAATCTCATAATGGAGCCAAATTAGGCCCTATGTTACTATTAATCATCAATAGGAAACCATATATGGCGACTCCGAGTCCAATGACACCATGACATTTGACCTTGAGTGACCTTGAAAGGTTAAAGTCAAGGTCACTTACATTTTAAGTGGTAGGAGAGGTGCATTTTATAAATACATTTGCCAGTATTGTATTACCATGGTAATCTATATGTCACAGAAGGGGCTTAGGCAGTCGGGCGGGGTTTTCCGCTGTCTCAGCGGTCTTTCTTGTTTTTTGAAGGGTGGGCTGAACATGCTGAAGGGACGATTTCGTCAGTCTAGCTACCGGGTATTTCTTGGGGGGAGTATCATGTCTATGCCCCGTAGAATTTTGTCAAACTCCCCATTTCCTGGGATAGAATATGTATACTGGGCCAGAAGCCTAACCATGGTATTGGCCCTGCAATAAAATCCAATTCATGTTGATGGTTGGTAAAATCCTAACTGATTCATGTTAAATCATTGTTGATACAGCGTATAAAATTTGAGGAACACTGACTAATATGTAAAAATCATTGTCAGGGCTCAAAATTAATACTCTCCAGCTAAAATCACTAAAGACCACTAAACTTCAATGTTCGAGTCCAAGCTGGAGAGTTCAAAGGCCACCAAGAAATGTTACCATTTTGGGGCATCTAACTTTTGGGATCGTGTAAATTAAATAGTCAGAATATTTCTATAACCATGACAAACATTAAAGCCACAAATACTGATGGGATACTCTGATGATGATAGAAACCAATTCATTACTTGAACTAGTGGTGGAATCTGCTACATTTATACAATTGATTATCGGATTTGGTGTCAAGTTCACTATCGATTGATTATCAATTACTAATCGGATGACTTTTTAGAAGCAAAACTGTTGAAAGTAACGAAATATGTGACAGTAGTATAACAGTTACTGTTCTAAATATGACATACCAGTATTACTTGAGTATATTGTCCAAAAAATTTACCTCCATTTTAAAGCATTTGAAGTGGCACTATAATATCTCCTGAAACCATTGTATAAATAACAAAATTATGTGTTTTGTTCACAAAGTTCATAAGTAAGACTCCACTATCGATTATTAGATTAGGAAAGCCTTGCCAGGGTTTGACATTATGGATTGTCTGACTGCCCGGGACAACTTAAATTAACTGTCAGACCACTGAACTTTCGGTCCAACTTGTCCGACAGAACAAGTAACATTTGAGCCCTATTTTAGGCTAAAAGATTTGCACGAACAGAAAATCCTGCCAGTCAGTAACAGACAAAAAATTTGGGCAGGCGAATCTATTATCTTCATTTCGGACAAGTGAAAATTACCCTCCCTTGTCCTGTCGGACAAGTCTCAAAATAAGTTAATGTCCATGACTGTTTGCCAACCGATCATCGACTCTAGTCGATCATCGGCCCACCACTAACTTCAACACAAGTTACAACGTACATCATATTAAAAAAAAATCATTTAAAGTACTACTGGAGTTAGGTACTAGTAATTTCAACTCAAGCAAGGCTTAAAGGGTTTTACACAGTTCTCATTGTTATACATGTGTCATATGTTGTCCTTTATGGAGGTGATGCACTGTAAATTCATTAATGTATGCGAGGGCTTTATTTGGTGAATTTGCGACCGCCTTTAAATGGCAAAAAATAAATACCAGCAAATATGATTGCAGAATGAACTTGTTCAACAAGGCCCAAGCTAACCACAGATAATACCTACGAACATGGTTTTGTCTCAAAAACGCAAATTTGAATTTACAACTTATTGGACTGATCTCTGTTCTTGGGTAGGATCACTATATCTTCATCCGTATGACAATGTACATTAACATAAATTGAACTGCACGGTACAGTGAAAAATATTTACGAGAGCAGCATTTGTGAATTAGATTTGTGAATCTTTAAGCACAAGCACATTTCTAGAAATATCTTCCCCTAGGAATTGACAGAAATTATAAGTTGGGATTTACCGGTCCTACAATAAGTAATGATATGAATTTACTAAACATGTAGCCATTGATTCACTTGGCAAAAAAAAATCTTGCTTGCATGTGGCAGATTTGCATGGATGGCTTTGCACCCTAAAGCTGCCGGCTGCAGATCATTTGGCCCAATACAAACAAGGCGGGTCAAAATTAACACATTGACACTTTCACACACACACACACACACACATGAATCTGTCTTACTCTTGGCTACTAGGATATTATGATCTAGACCAGTCCAATGCTGCTGATTGCCCCACACCTCCCTCCCCCAAAAAATGTCCCCCCCCCCCCAACTCATTTTGCTGACAAAAGTTAACATTGGGTGTCCACCAGCTTCACAATTCACATCATGGGCCTTTACTGATCATGTGTGCAGCTTCATGCCAAAGACTAAAGCGTAGACGCAACACACACACACACTTAATCTTTCATTGTGCTAGTTGACTGAAGTGAACATCGGACAAGAAGTCAAGAAAACCATGTAGATACAAGAAACTCCATAAAAAGTGATAGAGTTTGTGACATAAATATAATAATAAATTAAAAGAATTTTTAATGTACAGTGCAAACACAGTACACAGTGATGACTTTAGGCCTGCTGCATTGCTATTTCACGTGTTGCATTTTTACCTGGGCTGTTTGGTTAGCTTTAGACCTATTGCAAACCTCATTAAATAAATGTTTGTGCAAAAATAGTGTTAGTCTTATGATCAGATGTGGTTATTGAATTGATATGTGGTCTTTGCGTTAATCATTTTTCAAAACAAATTCACCATAAATGCCCTTTGCACCCCCCCCCCCCCAAAAAAAATGTGCAATATGCACAATTTTCAGTCATTGATGAGAAATATTAGACATAATAATTTTGACATGTGCAGCATTTTCTCAAGGCAAAATTGGCGTTGTAATATAGTTGCGTGCGTGTATGATATAATGATGGTGACCAAAGTAATAATTTGCATTTTCTCCAATCTTCAGAATTATTCACGAAGGTGGCTTCACAAATGAAGACAACAAGCAGTACAAGCCTGTGGTGTACAGCAATACAATCCAGTCACTAGTGGCCATCATACGTGCTATGGGCACACTACACATTGACTTTGGGGACCCAGAAAGAGAGGTAAAGATAAATATTTGCCATGCGCATGCCAGTACCAGTCTGGTGAAGTACTTTAGTATATTACATGTATTACTGGGCTTGAAATTAGGCGTATAAATGTCAAATGGATGCAAAAGGAATTAGGCATTAATCATTAAGCTGTCACAGGTACATTGGGAGGAATCTGTGTACATAATCTTGATACATATATATGTGGGCCTTTTGAAACTGAAAACTTCAAGTTTTGTTCCATAGTTCATATTAGTAATTTATATTTGTGAATTTTTGTACAGGGTAAGAATAAGAATAAAGATTTATTTATTGGCAAAACTTTTGAGTAAAAATAAATGGTGGACATTAGCACCCGCGCTATTTTTCGATGTAAAAATAGTAAAATAGGGTATACATAGTGCATAGCCATAATATGTATATACCGTATGTGTTACATGGTATTGGGAAGAAATAGCATAGCTAGTTAGTATTATGTGTGCAAAATCATCAAGTACAGGATAGTACATGTAGCATGTGTGCATGGACTACATGAATTGCTTCTCTGACATGTTTTAGCTTTCAGGCATTGACAAGGGTGCATATCTACTTGGGACTCATTATGTTGACTTTGCTGAAAAAATATTGGCCGACTTTGACAGGTTTGATGGGCCAATAACTAACCCCGCTGCCCAGCTTTTTGTACCTCATCTGTTTTGACTCTCCCAAACAGCATTTCTATCATTACAATAAGTAGAGTGAGAAAGGCAGGGCTGAGCTCAATGACCTTGGCCTTTCTCATGGCAGCCCAGTGCTAACGTTCATAATCTCTTTATTATGCTGGCTTCAACATGCATAATGGTCTATTGGCACTGTACTCTGCTTCCAGCCTGTAAACATTTTTCAGGCCAATGTCATTCATGTTTGCCTTGGTGGTGTCGATCACAAGGATAAACACACTACATGTATATGCAATAGAGCTACTAGTATACTGGAACGGTTGAATAGGTTATGATGTACATCTACATGTATGCATCTTGAAATACTGGCTTTGAACACCATTCAGAATGTTAAAGCTGTGACCTTTCTGAAGGCGAATATGTAGACCTGTGACATTATGTTAAAAAGTAACCTAAAGTTGTGTGACATTTGAAAGTACAATTTAAACTTCATGTTCTCCAAACATTTAGTAAGGCGAGTTTTAAGTGGGGTTGGAAGCAATATCATCTTTTTTTTTTTTTTTTGGTCATTGTTGAGGTGCAGCATACTTGTGGGTGTTTGTACTGTGCGCAACCAGCTATGAGTGTTCAAAAGGTTTGCTCATTTGGAAGCTATGGTATCAAAAACATTAGTTCTGCTCAATCTGGTTATACATGTCATTCAGATTACCTTGTCACTAGCATTATGGGTGTACAGGGAACAATTTACTTTCAGAATTTTGCATAGCAAGAAATTCTAACTTTGAGGAAATTGGTATGAAATGGTCAACCTAATAGCATATTTTAATATTAAAAATTGCTATATACATTGTTGAACTTGTGTAGCATTTATCTGATCTTGTGTAGCAAACTGCACCGCTACACCAGTTAAATTGTTCCCTGTGGGTGTAATGTTTCCATAGCATGTCCTTAGTATGTGTACAAGTCTCCCTTCGGTTCAGACATCTTCTGTGATACCAGCCGGAAGTAACCACTAAAGCTATGCAATGGTGTAGACATCTTTTGAGCACAGCCATTTTCTTTGCCTTCTGCCCTGCATGCTCTAAGGATAGCTCTGTTGGAGCAGCTTCTGTTATGAAGCGATTGGCATCGACCACCATCCAGCTTAGTGTAAGCTTTCTGGAGCCACAGATGCTTCACCTCTATGGTCTGGAGATTACGGGAATAACAGGATCCCTCGACACACACAGGGGATGTGTTAAATACGTTAGAACTCCCAAAGCATGTGCATGGAATCACAAAAGGCATACAGCCAACATATTGTGTGAATTTTGGTGCTGGCAAAATAATATTCTTGGGTGTGACAAATGACAATATAAATGTTGTTAAAATTAAAAATCATTATAAACCATTATCAACACTGGTGGCTGTTGTACAGTTACATTTATGGCATGAAATGCAATAAGCAGTGATCATTTTGAATTGCTTACAATGGATGTTTTACCCACTCAGCATCATTACTGGACATAAAATTTATAATCTGTCAAAATGTCACTGCATTTCTTTCTGAATAGAAACAAATGTATTCCAGGTTTGCACTTACCAGGTACCGATAGTACTATCAAGTGACTCAGCTAGAATTTTAAGCAAATCACCAGGTTGCTGTTTGATCCCGCAGATGTTCCCTTTTGCCCAATCAGAGACCACAAACAAATAATGCGACTTGGACATAATATGCGGTTGAAGTTGCCTTGAATATATATATATGAACTGTATATTTGTGCCGCATCATAGAGATGTAACATTGTGGTAACATATATGCATTCAGGAAAACAAAGAGAGCTGAAATTATACTTTAGTGCCAGTGAATGGCCAGCAGAGAAAGATGACGTATTAAAGGTGAATATTGTCCTGATACAGAAAATGAATGAACAGAGTAATATCACTGACGGCACAGAGGAATCATTGTAAGTTGAAACTTCCTGAAAATTTCCTGAATTGACTCAATATGTTCATGGATTGTAGGCCTACACAGGTGGGGCTGGTATACAACAGACACTCGATCCTTGGGATATTTCTGCAGTACCCATGCTAAGCAAGGCAATAAAGCCGCCATACCATGGACAGTCAGCGTTTTATTCATTCATGAAGCAGTAGGTTAATGGTGAAGATAATTATCATCATTACCCTGATAATGCAGAGTAGGCTGATCATACCATTCCAACATTACACTGGTGTATTGGTGCCGCCGGTCTGCATTAATAATACATAATGCGCTGCTCATGTATTTCATTTTGCTTCATATGTCACCCACAGAATATTCTATACCATTTCTATATCCCATACATTTCCCGACCAATATCCTGAACAGTACCCGGTACTGTAATTTTATACATGAGACAAACTATTTATATACCTCTTTGTAGTGGTACATTTTAAAGCCATAGATTCTTATGGCAAGGACATATTTTCTTTATGCATCATCCTACATAATATGTAGTATTATTATTATAGTTGTTGTTGTTTATTTTCCGAATTGTAACAGACATACAGCAGATAAATACATATTTTGTGGGGTACAATTCGTGGTCATTCCACCTGAGCAATATAGCTGTGACCTATGATCTGAATACGATAAACAAGGGTTAGGTACATAGGCAATGGAAGCCAATGAGTTATTGCATTTGTATTGTGTGATAGTGATTGTATCTCGCTCTGTGAGGGAGTTATATGATGTGTATTTTTTCACTGGTGCCTCTTTACATGATTGAGTCTGTGATGCAGCATAATAAGAGTGTTGGTGGCTGCTGCCATCATTCCAGCTAGGGAGGATATGCATCAAGACTAGCTCTGAGAGCAGCCACAGCACCATGGATAGGCACAGCATTACTGCACATCTGCTATTCACCACAGCTACGCCATACCATAGTTGTGTTGCATGGCAGCAGCCAGTCCTGCCTCCTGGCATGAAAGCTTCCACAGTGTGGTCAATATAGCTCTGCTCTGATGCCTAATGCTGTGGGCTCAGAAGCAGCGCCCAGTGCTGCTAGGCTGCCAGAGTATGGCAGAAGGCGCCAGAAAGAGCTGAGAGCAGCTACCAGGGAAGGGAGAGAATATGGTATTGATCCATCACCCAAGCTGTTGACAGTGGTCCAGCAAAGAGTTCACCTGAAACCCCTCCCTCCCTCCCTTACCCTGGCAACCCATGTCTCCACCCCAGCTTCTACAGCCATATCCTGCCACCCACTGAAAGAGATAAGCTGCTAGGCCTCTCCAATACAGTGTGCATTATGGGGACGATATAAGACAGCAGAATCCCACTATGTGACAGCTTCCATGTAACATGTACTGCTACACTTGCTTTCTTGGCTGCCATGGGTGGAAATGGGGTTCATGCTTCCTGCTTGATTCCCTGTCAGTCGGCCTGTCACGTTGAGGGTTTAGTATGCCTGGCAACCATAATGCGACTAGGAAATAAAGGCCTGCCTTGAGTTTTCTTGATTACATTGTGTCTTAAAATAGGGGTCTTGCATGGTAGACCCTAGGTCTTGCAATTATTTGCAGACCCAACAAGAGTATTGTTGGCATTATTGTGCCATATGGTTTCATTATGAGTCTTTCTTATCTGTGGACCTTGCATTAGTGTTTGGCTGCCTGTCTTCATATCACATTGTATCATACCAGGTTTATCGTTTTGCTAGGACTTGCTACTTGCTAGTAAGTTCCTCCACAGCTACAAATTTACACCTTGCACATAACAACTGGTGTCACATGATCCAGAAGGGTCATGTGATACCAACGGTATGGCCACTTAAGTCAACATTCCTGTGACGAAGGCAAAGAAATTCTGCCAAAAATTCGGGAACTTTTCCACCATAAACCAACTCTGTGATTAGAATGTGACTAGAAACTTGGAATTGATTAGAGCTACCGGTAGTACTGATACAGTCAATGTAACATGCATGGTTAACCAGTTAAATGCAATTCTTCCACTTTGAAATATTTCTAAGGATTAAATTTGGGTTTGAATCGTCGCTGTCAGGCTAACCACTTTCTGGCCAGGTACCTTTGGCAACCCTGCTGAGTGCTCAGTGCTGTTGCTTCATGGTGAGCATTTAGATGAAAGGTTCTGTTTGGTGGTGGTGGGTTGATCTGTTAAGGTACATATACAAAGTCCCATACATGCCCTACTGATTTTATTTCTGAGCTCAACAACAGAGGCACAAATAATTCTGGTCAGTTAAATACTCTTTGACAGGATAAATTAACTGATCAGTGAGTACAAAAATGTGTCAGATTGTTCAAGCAAGGAAGAGAAAATTAATCATGTCACTTGGTTTCAATTGAGAAATGTCAACTGTTTTCTTAATCAATTTTTTGATGAAGGGTACACATGGTACGGAATCTACAGATTCAGTCACCTTGCCAGAAACCTTACTGGTCATAACTTATTTTGCTCAGCCTTTAATAGTTACGATCCTCCTGGTATATTTCAACATTTCCAACAGAGGTTCTGTAACCGAATAAGCCATATTGAGGGTAAGCTGTTCTGCGTGTAGTACATCTATCAGTTAGCATAGTCATATGTTTGAAATAGTTGAATGCTTTTTTGCTGTACAAATGTATATATATATATCTCTTCTTGAAACTGATAAGATAGCAGTGGCTACATAACCCCCCAGGTTGTATTGATTAGACACAGGCTAAACCTCTGTTACGTATCCAACAGGACCAAAGGGTGCAACACACAGCAAAGGTGGTACCGTTGTAATCCTTATCAGATCCAATCCAGGCAAAATCCAGGAATGCAATGCCCTGCTACAACTGTCTGCTGCACTATCCACATCTTCCTGGCTCATCTTCCTGCTCTGAGCTGCCGGATAGGGAGAGGGAAAAAAAAACTGGCACCCACATACACAGGCATGATTCCCATGTAACTTCCACTGGTGGCATAAGGAGCTTGCTATAAATAGAAGTTTCTTCAATGGCAAGTTTTTGCTCTCTTTTCTGTATGGAGAATGCCTGGGTGGAGGCTGGCTTTCTGAGCACTGGGTAAAGGAGTGCTATAGCTTTAGTCCTTTTGTTGTGGAGCTGCTCCTTCACCAAGCTGACAGCAGCACAGGTAGCAGAACCCAATGCCCAAGATTCTGTCATGATGAAATGTGTCAAGATCTAGGATGGAGTTATCGAAAATACTTAAGTTTTTAAGTTTTGACTTCAGTCACTAATCTGAGCAATGTGATTGGCTAAGAAAAGGGGTATACATCGGTAAAAATCGAATCGACCGAATTGCGCGAACCGGCTGTTTTGGCAAATCGATCTAGCGAACCAACGAAATTCTCATTTTGCGATTCACCATCTGCACTCCACGCTAAAGAGCGATTAGCGATGTGGTGCCCCTGTTAACTGCCGATTCGTGAGCCAGCCCAGCTATAAAACTACATCTGATGAGCCAGTCCCTTGCTAAAATAACGATCCGTAGCTTGCAGTTACTGTTAAACTCCGATCTGCGGGCCACGGCTGTTAAAGATTGATCTGTGACTAGACCATTTCTGTTAAAGATTGATCTGTGACTAGACCATTTCTGTTAAAAAGTGATCTGTGACTTGCCATGGCTGTTAAATATTGATATATGATTCAGATAGGAGTGCGATTTGTAGTTCTCTGTTAAAAAATAAAACTCAAACGAGGCAATATTTTATAGACCCATGTATACCCCTAAGAATCTGACTTACATATCATGATACCGGTATGTGTCAAAATTTAAGTATTTTCAACAACTTCAGCCCTGGGATCATTTCATTAGCAGAGCGTGTAGAGAGATTACTGATGCAAAGGGGTAGAGTGAAAAGAAAAGATATACAAAAAGATATGTATTCAGTGCACCGCTAAGTTCAAGTTATCTTGCAAGTGATACTGTCTTGATCAAAGAGCAACTGCCTACAAAATCCAGTATGTTTTCATGCATTCAGGCAAAACAAAGCATGGTGAGACATTGTAGCAGATAAAACAATGCTTTTTGGTGGAAATACATAATTTATCATCTGCTGTGCACACCCTAGTTCAAAATGAGCCTTGTGATATCAGCACCAAGTAGACCAGTCTTGGTAAAACTACACCTGTACTTTCTGTAAAAGTAGACCAGGGCATCAATAAAACTAGCCCACAGTACAAGTAGACCTAACCACAGTCTGAGACCGGCCATAACCCACTTAATGCTCACAACTTGCTAATTGAATGGGGCAGATACACCTGACCGCAGTGCCAACCAAAAACAGAACATGCTACACCATGTACATGATGTACACATGCCCTTCAAACCCAGTAGAGGAGACTATGTTTGAAGCATGAAAAACCGACAGGAAGCAGTTGTATGAAGATATTGAGCCCTAATTTCAAAGAACTGTCAGATAAAAATAAATTTATATGTATGCTAACATCCGCAGGAGAAATTGCCAAACTTGGGGCCAAATTTATAGCCCCAAATCTTACCAATAGCCCCAAATCTTACCAATGAATGATAAGCAGGCATCCACCATATGCAAATTACCATGTGCATTGTAATGTATGAGCCATCACGTATGAAGCCACCCAGGACACAGTCACTCTGCATACATACATGTGTATATATATATGTGTGTGTATGCTTTATTAGGCACTGTGTCCTACTCTTATGGTTTCGTCGGAGGGTTTTTGCCAGTGATTTTTAGCTCTGCTTGACTTTGTCAGCAGAGCTACTGTCGTGGCGCAGGCCTCTTCTGTCCGTCATCCGTAAACTCGATTTTCTCAGAAACCACTGCATGGATCCAGGCCAAACTTGGAATAGGACTTTCCTAGGTTGTCACACATGCTTGGGGCGATATTCGGTGTAATGCGCATTTTCGCTTGACTTTACCGAAAACAATGGGAAAGGTGTATTCTGCACATTAACTCGAAAAATCCTTGGCCAATGTCATACATGTATTACATGAATAGTGTATCTAGGTAAGTGCCATCTCTGGGACTTATTGACATGGCTGTGGCTGAAACAATGTGCACGCGGTGCAAATGAATTCCCCTACTAATTTTCGTTAAAGCTTGTTATTCCTCAATACTTGACAAACCGTTAGAGATAGACCCATAGTTACTGTTAGGCACTAATAGAAAATCATATATGGCGAATTCAGAGGTGCTAAGTACTGGATTTGACCTTGAGCGACCTTGAGGGTCTAACTCCATATCAGATACATTTTTAGCACCCAGCCTCCACAAAAGCCATTCTAGCAGTGGCTAATATTCATGGATGACTTTCATTTGAAAAAGGACTTCCCTAGGTTATCATACACGCTGGGGTAGATTTGGTGTAATGTGCCTTTTCGCATGACTTAACTGAAAAAATATGTGAAAAAGTGTGTTCTGTACATTAATTCAAAAAACCCAAGGACGATACTGGTCATATTTCATAAATGTTATCAGTAGGTAAGTGCCATCCTTAAGATGTATGGGCATTATTGTGGCTGACGTAGTGTGTGCACAGTACACATGATATCCCCTACTAATTTTCGTTAACACTTGTTAACCCTCAATACTTGGCAAACCATTAGAGATAGACCCCTGGTTATTGT
>JAAUYG010089456.1_pt1 | contig 11522 bp, 6 predicted proteins | sample 7278091 | NCBI WGS metagenome assembly JAAUYG01 (sample SAMN14350201, study PRJNA611818) | marine sediment metagenome | isolation source: surface marine sediment (0.6m) | place: French Polynesia: Moorea | collected 2018-08 | reverse complement strand
GGTGCTAGCACCACATATAGAGGGCAGGGTTTCAGATAGTGTGCTAGCACCACATATAGAGGGTCTGGCTTCAGATAGGGAGCTAGCACCACATGTAGAGGGTAGGGCTTCAGATAGAGTGCTAGCACCACATATAGAGGGCAGGGTTTCAGATAGGGAGCTAGCACCACATATAGACGGTCTGGCTTCAGATAAGGGGCTAGCACCACATATAGAGGGTCTGGCTTCAGATAGGGGGCTAGCACCACATTGGGCTGCAAATAGGGGGCTAGCATCACATACAAATAGTTTACTTGGCATGCTTTAGATATTTTTTTGTTTCAATCTGATCATGATGATATAGTTTACCAAGAAAACATATTTTATCACGTTCAAAGGTAGATGCTAAAGATTTGTGTCAAATTGAGATTCTGTCTTGACTGTTCATTAGAACCTTGCAAGTTAGATTTGCAGCAATAACCAATTCAGACAACTCTTCGACGTGATAAAACTACAGTTATTGGATGCATATCTTGTATATTATAGGTAAAGAGGTTGTCTGAGGCATTTTTCACTCAAGTATATCCTAAACACGATGTGGTGGCCTGTTACGAACCCAGGTAAGGAAATGTACCTTTTCTGAAAAAAAAAAAAAAAAGGTAGATCCATTTATCCATCTACTTTATGTTCAACTTTATAATCAGCTTTTATATTTGTTGCCAAAATTTAAAAGTTAAATTGATTGTCAGTGTCAGAGTAGTCATGAAAGGCAGAAAAATCAATCATAGTGCCAGCATTGAGAAGATTAAAAAAAATATAAAAACTCATTGACATGGATAGCCAGTAGCGTCCTGAAAATAGTGTAACATTGAAAATTATTAATGTCAACAGGTTCCAACAAAAATATTTCCTTACAAAAAGGCTAAAAGTGTCTTAGGATATTATGGATTCCCTTGACTGTCAGAGTAATTGGTGAAGGATGTAGCTTTTAAATAAGATCAGGTTTGATTTAAAACCACTGCATCTGTTTTGGTAATTCTTTCATGTAAGACATCAACATAGAACTCATCAGTGTATGCATAGTATATTAGCATTTCTGGTCTGTAATCAGTAGCAGCCTTGCTCTGTACTGAATTGGTGGGTAGAAAACGGATAGTTCAAATGCTGGCACAACGGCCGACTCTGCCAGCAGCCACAGTGGCAAAAGCAGTACAGCCACTGGCCTTGTATGCTACATGTGCTACCGGTATATGGCATTTGCATGTTTTTCTTAAAAAGAAATGGCCCAGTTTCAAAGTGGCACTCATACTTTCTTCTTGACCGGAAGCCCCCAAGTTTTCATGATGGTCTTTACATGGAGAATGAACCTTGATGTGTCAGCAACGATGTTACGTGCTGATAAGCCAGTTGTAGACTAGGTTACAGAAAACTAAAGCTATTATGAAAGCTGGTGATAATCATGACAATGGTGATGCTGTTTAGTATGTATAGGTATTTGATTGCCTGAGTCCTTTCACTTCCCCAGCATACATGGTCATTCCGACCTGACAAGCGTTATACGACATTCGTCCTACTTCTCCACCATACCTCCAATACCAGCTGAATGTACGGAGGTGGACGGGGATGAAACAAGTCTGCCAATCATATTTGAGGATGTCTACTCAGATTCCTCCCCACACGAACACTGTAAGGGACATTACAGAAATATCTGGATGATAATGGCTTGACTTTCTTATAAAATAATATCATTGTTATAAAAGTATTTGTGACCTTAAAATTACCTGAATGTTAGAGAAAAAGTAAATGGAATTCAAGGTGTCTTGCATTTTACTGATAGCGTTTATAGGAAAATTCTGCAAGTTTCAGTTTCACTTCAGTCTCTGGTCTAGTTCACGACAGAGTGTGATTCTTATACCATCTGTTCATATATATGGTCAAATGCAAGTTGTTTAAGTACAGAAAAATACTTCAAGACACAAAATAACAACCTTGTGTTCAAAAGAGATATCGATTATTCGTTCTCAAGGAAATCGAAAAGAGAAAAAAAAAATGAGATTTGAGAATAAAACTAGTTTTGCTGTGATCTGTTTCAGACATTGCTCAGGCCCTGTATCAAGGCGATGGCAGCATAGCCAGTGACAGCTCAGACAGCAAGAGATTCAGTCGAGATTCGCGCTCTGATTCCTCGTATAGCGGGGACTCCTTATCCTCTCCCACATTTCAACGATCGGCTAAGCTGAAGTTTATCAAGAATGTTCGTCCCGAAGGTGTTAAGCGACCGTCATCTATGTACAACCAGGTGACGAATCAGGTTGCACTAGATGAGCAGAAGGACTGTACGTTAGTTGGGTACAAAAAGATTAATCCTACAACGACGGAATCCATTGTTGAGCTAGGTACCCTGAAGCCTCAACCTTTAGGTCCAGAGTTCGACCTTGAGGGTATAAGTTCTCTTTACGGTGCTGTCTCTATGCCAACGTTGCTTGGTGGGGGCCATTTACATTTGATAAACAGTGGCTCCTTGCCAGATTTAAGCACCAATGTAACGACTGGACCATCCAATGTTGTTGTTCAGAGAATGATGTCAGAAGGTGGGATACGGGACTCTGCAACGTCCTCTGATCCGGCACAGGTGAGCCGCAGGTTAGACACACTTTTGTCAGAATCTGAACCCAAGGGTGAGGACCATACTGAAACCAAACCCGAGATGACAGATTCGGCATTACCAGCGGAGGACATGATGCTAGAAGATGTGATAACATCGGAGGAATCGAAGACTATATCGCCAGCCTCTCCGGATTCCTGTCATAGTGACTCAGTCTCAGACGACACCAGTGGTCCTATTGCTAACGGCTATATTGCCAGTAGCAGTGGTAGCGGGAGTCGGGCTAGTCTATCCCCAGTACCTGACGATACTGAACCAAGCCTCACCACTGAGGAGACTCAGCCAGCAGCCAGTACAGAGCAGAAGGTAGAAGAGAGTTCAACGGTCTTAACAGATGCTATAACAGAAGCATTGAGAGACTCTGGTATTAGTACCAAGGCAAGTGAACCAGTATCAGATACAACGAAAGTCGATACGGCCGATGACAATCGGACAGAGGATACAGAGGATAAGATGGAGTCTAATAGTAGGAGTAACAGTCCTGACCGATCATCCATCGGTACAGCAGATAGTGGAATCAAGCTCCAGAGTGAATCACTGGATAGCACGAAGTCCGACACAAAGGAAGATCCCAGCAGTTCCGCCATCACGGAATCTGACCAAAGTCAGCCAAGTAGTGAATTGGCAAAATCTAAACCCACTACTATGCGAAACAAACGGACTAGTGACGAGACCAAACGCTACTCCAGTCCCCCGAGTCTCGATTCATCTGGCTATATGACCTCGGAGGTATCAGTGTTAGAGCTGTTAAAGGAAGAACAGGACAGAACGAACTCTGTGGAGGGAAACTCAGACAGTGCGCTGGACTTGAATCCCTCAGTTATGTCCCGAACTTCAGCAGGGAGAGTGAGCATCGGGAGACGAAAAGTGAAAGGAATGGATTCGCCAAAACACCAGTACAGTCCTGCTGGCAAGGGCCGAACCAAACTGGGAGTAGCTGCAATGCACAGTTCACCAGCGTTACAAAGTATGAAAAGCGAAACACCGCAGCATGGGCGCCCTCTGGGGAGAGTGAATTCACTGAATCTTCATGCGTCGTCGTCGCTACCCGAACTCACCATGCTCGACTCGTACAGACATGGCAAACCGGTCCAAGATAAACATATCAGGTAAAGAAATATAGCTGCCCCAGTGGTAGATGTAATATTAAGTAATTTGTTTGATGCATTTTGTGAGTTTATAAAGCCAGGAAATTGTTACACCAAATGCAACTCAAGAACAAAGTTGTTGCGCCACATACTTGAACTTAGTATGTCAAACAAAGCAGCAAAAATTCCGGTACAATTTTATAATCACATTTCTGGCAATTCTTGTTTGTATGCTTATTGTAGGAATTTCTTGTAGGAAAATAAGGCTAGTTTAGCACATGATCGAAAGTTCTTCATGTATATATTACATTAACCATCTAGTTGACTACACCTCTATATACTAACCAATAACTAGTCTGCAGCAGTTACTTAATTACTATATTGCTGTGGCTTGTTTTAGTTTTATGGCTGCAAAAGACGCTCTCAGGAAACAGCTGAAGTATGGAGGCCATTTGTACAGGTAAGGAAAACGAGAGATAGTGTGAGTGAGCATTTGTCAATTCCTCAAAGAAATATTCAAATACAGGTGAACTGGTCTGGAAGACCGCCCCATTGGCCATAAAAATATGGTCACTCAAGACAGGTGGTCTTTGGTGACAGCTTGATTTGCATTGAAATGTGGGACCTTCTGCCAGGAATACGTGGTCCTTCAAGACAGGTGGTCTCTCATGGCAGTGGTCTTTCAAGACATGATTCACTGTGTATTAGTTAACAGAAGGCAGCCTGCATCAAAGTTGATCAATAAGAACAGCCTGTGGTTGTCTTTTTCACCTGTGTTGCCTGTGTTTGGTTTGATAACACAATATCCAAGTACTAAAACATGCAGTGGAACCACACGTTGCAACCCCTTGAATATTAAGAACATCCTAGAAGAAACACTGCTTCCCAGCCGTACAAAAGATAATTTTCACTGTTTGGTACTCTCAGAAATAAGACAGCTTTATAGTTAGGACCAATTTAGAACAGTCCCATGGGTGGTCCTGGTTCTGGGGTTTGACTGTACTCTCTGCAAGTGTGCAACTTGGGTGGCATTTGAGATTCTTATTACTAGCTACTTCTTACCTATCAAGACTTGTGAGACAAGAGACAACTTCTGAATACACCATTCCTGCACCTACATTGACTTGCATTTTATCTAGAAGCATTAAAAATTTACCAATAGTAGCTCAATATTTTGTCTTCAGTGTGATTAAAGGTGTATCGGCGGTGACAGTGTTACTGGTTATGGAGCTATATGTGTTGCTTTTCAGTGATTTTCCTCAGCATGCCTCAAGCACACCATACTTCTGGCCCCCGGATGCATTTGCTGTGAAGCATAAGAAGGAAGGCATCCATCTTATTATCTGCGTCCACGGTTTAGATGGTAAGTGCTGAAACAAGTTTGGGAAGGAAAATATCTGTTTATGAAGACCTGATGTAACCTTATACATTGTTTATGTTTATGTGACTGTTATTCTAAGAGAAATATGTTTTAATTTATGATCTTAAAATCAGCAAAGTTAAGGTCATTACTATTTACGGGGCAAAATTAATGGAATGGCGACACGTGTATGTGTCAACTGTACTAAATACCATTAATGTATAATAGTTTTGATTGTGGAATTTTGACCAGTGACAACCATAGGTTTTGGCGAAGGACCAAAAACTGCAGTATTATTGTATATTCTTGATATCATTGTATAACAAACAACAATTGTGCCCATGAACAGGCAGTTTGAAAATACTATAATTATATTAAACATGTTGTGCTGGTTGCTGATGGACATGAAATTAATAGGCAGTGGTGTATGAAAACTAATTCAATAGATTTGTGTTGGTGATGCCTAGAACCTGCAAAATAGCAATTGGGGTCACGGGTAACTAATTCTGCGATCTAAAATTATTAATTTAACAAAATACAGCAGAAACTATCATTCAGAACATCTTGGAAACGTGCACAATCAACGTGCACAGTTACTTCAGTCCCTCATTCTGTTGAATACACGAGTCTAAACCTGAGAATTAGGAACACCTCAGAATTGTTGAAGGTTTCTCACATTGCCTCAATGCTCAAGCGTTTGTAATTGAGGAGTTCCCCCCTGTATGTGTACTGGTCTTAGGCAACCAAGCTTGTTGTCTGGTTTCCAAGGTAACAGTGCCGACCTGAGGCTGGTCCGAACTTACCTGGAGATGGCGATGGCAGGGGAGAAAATCGACTTCCTTATGTCTGAGAGAAACCAGGTACAGATCTCCATACAGCTCTTAGTACAATATCATACAGTGGAACCCCTTCTTAAGACTATCCTAGAAATAAGACCCACCCCAAGAGTTATAATCTCTTATTGGACAGCCAAAAGTTACACACTTTTAGAATCAAGACCACTTTCAGAATTAAGACCACTTTGGCCTAGACCGTGGGTGGTCTTAATTTAAGGGTCTACTGTATTTGTATATTGTTATGGCATTATGGATGTGCTGGTTTGCTTTACAATTCAGACCATCTCAAGAATTCAGCCAACTTTTAGCTCAACCATAGTGGTCTTATATTAATTCCAGTCTTTCACTGCGCTACATGTAATATTAAAACAAAACAAAAGGCTTCACAAAATAAGAAAAAAATAAGAAAGTATGAAACGAAAAACATGTCAAAACTTTTATCATTAATTTGGTGAGATTGCACTTGTAGCTCTTCTTGGGCTTTCAATCATACCTGGCCTTCGATCTGCTCTGATGTCACAAACCCCTGAAGAAAGCCAGAAAAATCAAAAATCTTAGGAAGATCTATATATCGAGTGTCAGCAATCACAGTAAAAATTCATGCTATTTAACATCTTAAGACCAGAACCAACATCTGCTAGTATGCATGATGAATAGTGAGTGGTATGTTTCATCAAATATCATTGGGGATAGATTTGTGCCATATACCTGAATATATATGTTATATTATGTCATGTAACTGAGACCGGAATTATTCCAGCCGGACACATTTGCCGACTTTGAGGTGATGACCCAGAAACTGGTGGATGAAATCCTGTATCATATGGAAATGTACAGTCTCAATCCAGAGAGAATTAGGTCTGTATCCATTCCAGATAGGAATCTTGACAGGAGATAGCAGGAGTACATTTAATCCTCTCTCTTACCAAAGCACACCTCTGTACTGAGGACAGAATGACTTGGCAGAAAATGTGTCCGTATTAGAGAGGGACTTCATAGAGAGGGACTTCATAGAGATTGTGTATCTCTGGATTTTGATCTTTCTGAGTTGCCAAAATTTGACAATTTTCAACGATACCAAGTAGTTGTAGCTTGGCCAAATCGCAGTTCTGTTATTACTTGCTTTTGAGGGCACAAATGAATACTGGGTGTTGTAGCTAAAGCTGAAGCTGAAATGCCTCTGCTGACACGTGCACAACTATTGACGGATTGTCATTCTTCAACTTCTGCAGTATAGTAACAGTACTTAGTTCCCATGCCCACATACACCTGGACAAGGTTGTACTAGAGGAGATGAACTGTGTATAGCACTTAAAATTAAAATCCGTTACAGTTGTACCATGATATCTCAACAAAACTGATGTTATGAAAAATCGGGAAAATATTTTGTTCTGTTACTGCAATGAAAATGTCCCCTCCATTTTGCAGTGTCGTGGGTCACTCCTTGGGGAACCTCATCATCCGGTCTGCCCTGTCCCACCCCAAGATGGCGCCACTGTTGCCGAAACTCTACACGTTTCTCTCCCTGTCGGGGCCACACCTCGGGACTCTGTACAATTCCAGTGGCCTTGTTAACATGGGTAAGCGACATGTTTGTCAGTGACTTTACCCTCTTGAACTTGGTGAACTGGAGATATAAAATGAAGCCCCGGTAATTCCTTCATGCAAGACATCACCATAGAACTCACTACTGTATGGTGTATGAGTATTACTCACCTGTAGGAGGCACGGACATTGCGTTTTACTGTATTGAAGGAAGCAAGCAGAGACCAGAAATATGGACCAAATGGCCAGCGATCCCAGCAACCTCTATGGCGAAAGCAGTAGAGGCGCTGGCTCTGTATGCTGTATAGTATTATTAGATATTTTTCTTTAACAGAAAAGGCCCGGGGTCGAATCTCACCCCGACCTCTTTCTTCCCCGAATTCTATAGATAGCGAGGTATTTTGCTTGACACAAATGATTCATAATTAACCGTAGCCTGTTTTGTGTGTTTATGCCTTAAGCCAAATTTTAAATCTATCCTCCTCCCAGGCATGTGGTTCATGCAGAAATGGAAGAAGAGCGGCTCCCTGCTACAGCTAGCCATGAAGGACCACAGCGATCCACGCCAGACCTTCCTGTACAAACTCAGTCAGAAAACAGGTGTGTACTGCACTACAGCACTAAGATAGTGGTGTGCCCGTAGAACAGAATTTTGGAGAAATAAAAAGCAATCCATTAACTTACTAAATAGAAATAAGTAACTTACTGAATGTTAGAGGAAAAATGTAACTTACTGAATGTTAGAGGAAAAATGTAACTTACTGAATGTTAGAGGAAAAATGTAACTTATTGTTAGAGGAAAAATGCAAAAACAGGTTACTGAATGTTTTTTTAAAATGTGAAGTTTGCAACATAAATTCATGAAAGCGAGAAGCTTTGAAGTTTGAAGTCCATCTGGACAGCTCCTTCAGCACTTAAATGTCGCATAGTCATGTGACCTGCCAGAGGACGTCTCATCACGTGACTGTAAAAAAACAAATAGCTAGATGTATAAGTATGTAGGCCAATTAGGACAATGCTAAACTTTGTCAAAAGAGTTGTGTTGCTCATTAATAGGGTATGCATCTTTTTGTACATGAGAAATCCATACAATCACATGATGTTTTCTAGTTACATACATGTATATTTGCAGTTATCATACATGCTCAGTAACTAGTGTGTAAAATATAAAAGTATGAAATAATATAAAATATATTAAGTACCATTAGTAAGTTAATTGCATTGTGCTATATGATCTGGTATGGCGGACAGTGACATGATACTGGTAATTGCAGTGAAACAGCCAGTTTGCTCTATTGCCAAGCAGGGACTACTGGTATACATATACATGTAATGTGAACATTTACATACAAGTATGTGTTTGCCGTGAACCTCTTTAAACAAATGTTTGTAAACAAATAACTGTTAATAATAAAATACCTGTGCATATGTTCTGTGACTGATATTATGAAATCTTGAAGATCTTTCTAGCAACAAACAAAAAAATAATAATTAAAACAAGAACCAGACAATTTCAGTCTCTGGCATACCAGCATTGTACATACAACATAACACTAAATCTTTGTTGTTTTGTATGTTTAGGTTTGGAGTTTTTCAAGAACATCCTCCTTGTGGGGTCCCAGCAGGATCGCTATGTGCCGTACCACTCCTCCCGGATTGAACTGTGCCGCTCAGCGGTCCGCGACTCCTCGGGGACAGGTAAACAAGATGGGACTTTGCAACGTACATTATACAGTGCCCCAGCGTAAATACAATCACTTAATACTGGGGAACCATAAAGTGCGGGTAGAGGGTGAATTGAATTAAAATGGCCATTCTTTAGTGCCAGAACTCGCAACCGAACAGCGTGAATTTGCCCACCAGTTGCTCACCACATGTTTTACAAGAATTTCTGTCTTTTGTGCTGTCAGAGCGATTACAAAAGTATTTTCAGAAAATCAGTGCATTTAAATAAAGGTATATAATTTTATTATTTTACCTGTATACAATATCAACGTGTTTGCAAGAATTACGTGATTGTGGAAGCAAGGATTAGCACTCTATTTTGATGTGCAGTGGTCCCTGGATTTTAGGACCACTCCTTCAGTAAAATATTGTCTTCAAATGGAGGTGGTCTTAAAATGGGGGGATATTTATGTTGAAAATGCCAGAGTGGTACGCCTGATGTCTTAAAATGGAGGGAATTGTTGAATAGAGGGGTCTTAAATCGCAGTGACCACTACTGGTATATTAAAGTTTATATCTTACTCAAAAACCATTCCATTGCATGCTTTGTGTTGTTTCTTTTTGTACAGGTGGAGTTTATGGTGAGATGGTCAGCAACATACTGCAGCCAATCATCTACAAGTCGGATATAACTTTCGTTCGCTACGATGTCTTTCATGCCTTGCCTAGCACGGCCAACACACTGATTGGTCGAGCAGCACATATAGCGGTGTTGGACTCTGAACTGTTCATCGAGAAACTGCTCACAGTGTCGGCATTGAAATATTTCAAATAACAATATGGTTGTTGTAATATAATAAACATGAGAATAGCAGGTTGTAATAATAAGTATAAATAGGTTGTTAAATAATTTTATAGTGATAATATGATGAGGAGATGCCAGTGTTTCTCTGCTACTATGGTTCATGTCTTAAATATTTGTTAACGTGATCCCAAGGGGTAGTGAAATTTTTGTCCTTTTAAGACCAGTTGTCTGATACCAGGCCAAGTTGAATATTTATCAAGATTTTGAATTTCGTTCGGTTTATTCTTGCTCATAATGAAACAAAATAACTTTGTTACAGTAACAAGAAAAATATAGTACAGAAAAATATAGTATAGGTAAATTGCTTTTGAGGTAACAAATGTGGAAGAACTTACCCATTCAGGAATCTATAGTGTCTTGTCAGCAAGTTTAGTTGGTAGTAAGTCTCTAGTATGTGGATATATAGCAGGTGAAAAGTTTTTTTTAAGTTCACAGATTCTCTGAGCTCTGCTGTGATATATATAAAAATTCTCAATACGCTGGTTTCATTTAATATCTTTTAGGTGTGATTCAGTATATCTAATTCTGCACATATAGTGACAAGAATATCTTTTCCACATGGTCATTACATCATAGGTTGGGCTGTACCTACTTGGTAGAGTTAGACAAGTAATTCAGAAAAGTAATTCAGAAAAATAATTTAAAGTTGCTTGTTGTTTGTCCAATAAAATATTAATTATTAGATGTTGACCATCGATATTTTACATACACAACGAATGCAGCTGACAAACATTGTTAACAAAATTGTATTTTTCCTGCAGCTGCATAAACTGTGTTGAAAGGCGTGTTTCCCAGAGGGATCACCTAATTGTTATGCATTGCTCTCTAAAGGTGGCAAACGCATCGGACTTTCAATGGCGGTTGTGTCTCGACTATCTGCATATTTGACTGATACACTAATATTGTTACCAGTTGAGAAAATTTTATGGTACACCCTGCACATACATAATGATACACATGTATATTTATGATTCTAGTATGATTACCTATGCTGTATATTTTGAAGTATGTATGCAGAAATGTAAATATTTGAAAGGGCATTTAAGTCCTTTCCAGTCAATTATTTTTTTTTTACCGTGCATGCTTCATGGGGTAGTGATGAGTTAAAAGTGGTCCTACCGGTACGTGTAATGGTCAGTTTAACCTTCAAAACAAACAGGGTTCATTGAATGTTTCTTTGTGATTCTTCATTTTGTTCTTGTGCAGTGTAATGCTACAGCGCAGTGTGAGGGGCCAGTGTCCAGAAATAAACTGAAACCTTGGCAACCATTACCTCAAAAAATTCTTACTCGCAGACATAAACTTAAAGTCCAATATAACCACCTTGGCAACCACTATCTCGGAAAATTCGTAATGCCAGATATAAACTTTAAATTCAATCTAACCACCTTGGCAACCAGTATCTCAGAAAATTCTTATACCAGAAATAAACCAAGTTCAGCAATCTAACCACCTTGGCAACCACTATCTTGGAAAATTTGTAATGTCAGAAATAAACTTAAGTACAATCTAGCCACCT
>JAAUYG010024731.1_pt1 | contig 11522 bp, 9 predicted proteins | sample 7278091 | NCBI WGS metagenome assembly JAAUYG01 (sample SAMN14350201, study PRJNA611818) | marine sediment metagenome | isolation source: surface marine sediment (0.6m) | place: French Polynesia: Moorea | collected 2018-08 | reverse complement strand
GGGGGGTGGCACATCAGTGGCGGTGGCATGTCAGTGGGGCGGGGGGCAAACCAAAGGTCTCATCACTCGTAAAACAATACTGCAATACTACTTCAGGCTTCTTTTTTTAAGGCAGCGAAGCAACGAGTACTTCAGGAGCAAAGGAAAATGCCAACTAACAATCGCCATTTTCAACTTTGTATTTGAGGACAGTGATGGTGCTTTGTGACGCATAACTGCAGCACACATGACGCATATCCATCACGGACCGCGTTGCAATCATCTCAATATGATTGCCTTCCCCTCATTACTGCTGTGGAACACATTGCTCTGTGGATTATTCAATTGTTACTGATCTGATGTTGTTTTCCAATGATGAGTATTCAAACCAGCAGGGATGCTTACACTGCAGGAATTCCAGGGACTCTCTCGGTTCTGATGAAAATCGTGACACTTCCCTTCCCCGAACACAAAATCAACAACGACGACAACGACAACGGCGACACTTACACGACTCCATAAGGCCGTCCCGGCTTACAGCCGCGCTCGGCCTAAAAAATAAAACACTTCACAAACAACAAGAAACATATTGACCCAAATTGTGATGCTAACATAAACGATGGATCTAATTATATACATCGCTCATATGATCACGGGAGAGAGACCCCCCAGATACAATGGACGACCCCTACGGCACCTCTTCAAATTGGATGAAGTATGTCTTGATCAAAAATAGACCTCACGAAAGCCATCAATTTTCTTCTGTTTTTTGCCAAATCCGCATCATGATCCAGAACTCTGTTCCATGGATTCCATTCACAAATTTTAGCTGCTCTGCCAAACAGAGAATCCCCCGTTCAACTCTCTCCATTGATCAGTCTCAGGCATCTAAATCATCGCACCCAGTTTGCGGGGCCCGGAGTAAGATATTGCTGATAATCTGGTTGTGTAATTTCTGGTTCTATAGGGAGGTAAGGCTGATTTGTCTCATCTGGGCGCGTAATGTTCTTTAGCATTGATCATGAAATACGGGCGCCTCGTCTTGAGAAAAATACATTTGGCATCAATGTACAGAATCCCCGCACATTAATGCATGGCTTTATATGAACCCTACATCACAAATTTACAGCATTATAATCAAGGTATTGCCCAGTAAATCAAACTGAAATCCGGTTAACGCTTCTCCCCGGTGCCAATTTCCCACACAATTTGAAATAATGCGAGGCCTTGTTTACTCGGGAGATTTTCCCAGCATTCATGGTGCCTCCGTTTTTTGCAACATTTAGGAATATTTTGCTGCTGACACATTCAACGTGAAAATAGATGGATCTTGCGGAAAAAGTAAGAAACAGAAACCATGGCCCTGACAGGACGATTGACACATTTTGCACACCATGGCATGGGCCAATGCAATTTTGGCTTCTCTGGCCACGTTGCAGTTACCAGCTTTTGCACTTCCGTTGCATCGGGTTCACCACCCGAGAGGCATTCCTGAGACTCACACGTTTGCGAAGCTCTGGTTTTACAGAACAAAGCAGTTGCACAAAAGTGTCTCTCGAATCAGAGAAAACGAGTTGCACCAAAGAGAGCTTTGCGTTTTTCTGTTGCGTCTTTTGGCCTTTCTGTGTCTTTCAAGCCCAAGATTACCACGCTTTATGTGTCCCACCTCTCCTGCACACGAAGTCGCCAGTTCTTTACGCCACACGGCCACGTTTATTGGGAGGTCCATCTTTGATGACCACAATGACAGCAACAAGAAGGACAACAAAGATGACGGCACCGTGACTCACGAAAGAACATCCACCATTTAGTCGCGCGGCCGAAAAATCAAGAAACGTTGGTTTGATTGGAGCTGGCGCCAAACTCAACGACCCGGATATTGGGCGACGCGCGACGCGACAAACCAGATGACTCCTGCTGCGCGCGGCCTTGACCCAGGTGCCGTTATCTGGCATGGTTTGCTTCAGCGCGTTGCGTGAATCACTCCTTCCCCGTGTATCAAATTGAATCAATAGGCCATGGTGGTGCAATCACACATTTCCCGTGACAGAACATTCACAATCATTTTTATCAACGAAGTGTGTGTTCGATTTCTACATCTGCTGGTAATTCTTCAAAGAAAAGTCGCTGAAGCGGAAGAACGAAAAAAGAAATCGACAGCTTTCACAGACTTTCAAGTTTATATTCTGTGAATGGAACAGAAGTTGACTCTCTCCAGGAACGATGCTGTTTGCAGTGTGCCCAGAACAGGACAAGGTCTTTTTTCGAACATCTTATTTGAATGCTGAACATGCCCCTTGCTGTGATCAAATTCTAAAGGGAAAAAAGAACTGTTTCTTGAAGCACACAAACATTAGATTCAACTCCAGACTCAAGCCTTCAGGCTGGCCTTTGAAAACAAAATTGACACTGCTTGAGCATTGCAGTGAAGGCAAATCAAACAGCATGGCAAGATGACAACACAAGCTGTGCCTTGAGGACCAAGTTTGGCAATTTGAACAGGCACTGATTTGGTTCCATTGCACCAAGCCAACCAGCATTCCATTCAGCTGGCATGTGTTGTCTCCAGCACTGCTGCCGCCATCATGTCATCAACCTGTGCATCTTGCTCCTGCAGCTGAAGAGTGTATAGACGATCTCCTCGCAAATTGCCACCACTACATTGATCACTATTGATTACGTCTCAATATAGTTTATTATAAATCAATCTAAATCAATATGAAGACCACACGGGTATCTTGTAAACACGCGGAAAGCAATGGATTATCACAGTCTGGACTGGCATCAAGAAACTCGATCCGCACAGGTCATTGGCTTCAGCCATTCATTTACGTCCATTCCCAGGAATCCATGCGTCCAGTTTTTACACTTGAAATGATTGTGTTGCACTTGAAATGATAGCATTCCAGATGCAATAGTGGATTCATTGGGCCCTGGGGGCCCAGCCTCCCTTGCCCCCAAGAAAAACAGAATCATGCAGTTTTCAGGCAATTTTAAGGGAAAACCCCTATTTTGAGCAAATGTTGGGCTCAGGGCCCCCTGGGGTCAAAACTCTGCTGCCCCCCCCTTACCAAAATCCTGGATCCGCCACTGATGAGTGTTTTTCTTTTCTTCCTGCAGAGTCCATCCAGATGAAGGCAAACCAGATGCGCATGTAGAAAATCCCAACTGCATTTGGCGAGACTAGATGGTGAGACTGTCTGCTTTGCGTAACATTTTCTTCAGTGAACCCAGGTGCTTTCCAGAAGAAACGGGTTCGGAAGTGTGAAGCCTGGTGATGTTGAGTTTGTATGGCCTCAATTCTATCCAGCCCTGTTGTTCAGTTCTGGGCCTCTGATCAGTGAAATTGTGGGGCAAAGCTGCGTTGCATTGCGACGAAATACAGAGAACAACAACAGCGACGACGTGACTACCAAGGCCTGAACATTTACAAAAGGCCAAAACGGAGATAAACATCAGAAAGGTCCTATTCTCTGTCATCTGGAAGTCTTCCCATCAGTCTCTCCGCACTGTTACGCCATATTTGCTCAATAATTGATACAGAAAACAGCGTCTGTGTTGTGTGTATTTGCTAAACACTGACATTTACCAGACAAATATGAAGACTATTACCTCCTCCATGTCTTACACAAATGTCATTGCTGTTTTTCTCTCCACGCGACAAGTTGCTACTCCACAGCGTGGATGTTTTGGCACTTCCGGGCAGCCATGTTGACAACTGTGGATCTGTCTGTTTTTGATAGACAATTGAAATGATTGTCCCCGCTGCAGGTTCGTGTTTCAGAGCTGAATGTCAGTAATCACTGATTTGGTTGTGAAGGTGTCTGTCATTAGAAGCTGGCAAACTGGGAGACCAAAACCGTACGACGCAATCGTTCCTGAGTCTGCTTCAAATCTGAAGTCAGATCCCACAAAAGCACAAAAGAAAGAAGTTTTTCACACAAGAGACACCACAAGAGCAATAACTCCCTCCATAGACATCTCGCGTTTCATTTTCCGTAGGAAATGTCTGCAAGCTGATCGAAGGAAACGCTGCTTTAATGCGCATAATTTGCAGGTATCAGTGAATCCTTTGAATGGAAAGCTGGGAATTCCCGACCCAGTTACAGAAGAAAGGTCTTCAGGGAATGGCTGGCTGTCTTCCTTCTTCCTAATCTTGTCATCATTAAATTCTAATTAAGACTATGAATACCGCATGAAAGAGAAAAATCTGAGAAAGCAGTCTCTCCTTTTGAGATGTTGTATCCTCAAGACTTGCACCAAATTCACAAAGATTTCTGTGGTTGATCTTTGAGGGCTCCTCTGAAGACGGTTTGGCTGTGACACCAAAGTCCTAAAATTTAGCTGCGATCCTAAAGTACCCACATTCAGAGATGATGCATTACTTTCTACCCTTAAGATTTCCTAATCAGCAACCCTCGTCCATCCATCACAGATTAGATTAGTCTGATTTGATTCGCAAGTTGGAACAGTAATGAATTACACTGACCTTTCTGAACAAAGACAACCTCGACCAGGACAACAACACGGGCATTTCAGGTTGGGGAAATCTTGGGCGTATTCTCATGGGACTAAACAGGTATTACCGGCGTTGCCACGTTGAGATCATCTCTTATCAAGGAAAAGGCCATCACAGAATCCAATGCAAAACGAGCATTGTTTCCGCACTGACTAAATCCGCAGCAAAAATATTCAGACTGATGCTGTTTATTTTTTTTCAAGTTTGAAAACAAAGTTCAATCAGAATGCCACTCGTCAAAGTCGCAGGAATCTAATCCTGCGCAATGATGTACGCGACTTCAAGAGACTAACTGCTCGGTTACCTACAGGCAATGAATGCTGTGCTTCTTTCTCAACCAAACGGGTCACAGACCCGGGGAGAGAGACAGGATGTAACATCGGTACCAGTTACAGCACTGTATGCGCCATCCCATTCATTGTATTGTCCCTAGGAGACCCCACGTCAGTCTGCCCACTTCAGACCCTCCATAACAGTTCTCCCTGCTCTATCAGTCGGCCACATCTCTCTGGTTGCAAGGGACCAGAGGTAGAGGGTCGTCAATTTGCAGCGGAAGATCGCTTTTCCTGCTCTGATGCGGTTTCTTTTTCTTCGCAAGGACAGGATTTTCGCAGGCCCAGAATCACTGCAGTTACTGCTGCTGGATTTTCCTAATTCCCAATGGAAGATAGGAAACAGTTCTTTCTGCGCAGAAGCAGCGTCAAGGATTTTCATGGTTGCGCTGACACAGCCCCACCGGAGACAGACATATTACAAGACAGATACAGACAAGCAGAAATACTTTGCATTACATTTAACAACTAGGGCACTTATCAGCGTCAAGGTCGGGTAGCGATGCTCATGAGAGGGGTGCCGTGGCTTAAAAATGTTTCACTCACTTGTGTTTCGTTCTGAGCACACTCGTCAATTGTCATTGTTGCCCAATGGTGTTCAGTTCTCTTTTCCTTTGCCCAGGGACAACACATTGTATGGATATTAGCAACGCTGGAATCCCGCGGTCGACAAAAGACCTGAGGCATAATGTCATTTCCTTTCAGGTTATTCTTCGCACAATTGATACACACAATCAAAGAACAAAGAAAACGAAGAAATTTGTCTCAGTGTCTCACATCAATCTATTTGTGTGTCGCCGAGCCAAGTTTACGCCCTGAAACCTTGAGTCTGAAGTCGTTTTGCTGTCCAACAGGCCAGATTGGCCTCCGGGGCTTTTCTATCTTTACACTGGCAGAGATTTGTTCGTTTGTTTTTGGTGTGGCCAAGGCCACGATGTTCAAAACGCCAGGCCCACATGTGCATCTTTCGACAAGCCGACTTCAAACTAGAACATCCCAGTCCAAAAATCTTATTCTGGCCAAAGAAGCGTCTTCGAGTCGAGAATTACAGATGGAGATCAATATGGCATTGATCATCAGTTTGGTTACAAGTGTAGCTCCGCACTAATGATGTACATTGAACACGACCACCCGGGCCGCTTCCGTAATTGCTACGAACATTTTCACACGACACATCTCAATACAGCAGCTTCTCACACAAATGTATCTATCTCTTCGCACATTTTCTTCGGCAGTCAATTTTAATTCGCAGCTGGGCCACAAATGGGGCGGAAATATCTTCGTGCGAAGAAAAAAAGGCAGTGAAGGTGGAGAAATCTGGTTGTGACTTTTTTGGCAGCAGTTCACGGCCCGAATTTCTCAACACTTTTTTCCCTTTTTGTATCAAAGAGATTTTTTGGAAGTGTGGTAAAACCTATCTAAGTTTTGACACATTTGGCAAAAGGAAGCTTCCATACATATTGTATCCCTTGGGCTCATTTCTGCATGATTGTGTCCAACAAGGACAAAATACATCGGTGGCACTCGGTGCTCTTTCAGTCTAAATAATAGATGGTTATCACAGGCTGTGCTAATAAGCTTGTCTCACGGAGGATTAGGCCTCAAGGCTGAAGAAAATACCTCCGGTCAATTTCCCCTCTATCACAGACATGCAGACTGGCCAAGTGTACAATGTGCTGAATACCATAAGAAGACAATAAGCGCTGTGTAAAACCACTGGGACATCACGGGCGAGCAAACTGTTGGTGGGGATGTTTTTTTCTTCTTTGGTGCTTTTCTCTCTTCAAGCAGTTTCCTGGATTTCTGAGCAGAACTGGCATTCGTTTCTTTCTGTTGGAAAATTCGTGGAAATTGAAAATGATTTTGAAACTGACTTTCACCCCGCATTCATTGTGTGCTTATGAACCTGAAACACTGCAGTGTGCGAAAAAGAAAATGTCTTTTGTGGAACAGCAGCGTTTGAGGGCGGGTCCTTCAGGTGGTGGACACTTTGTGGCTGCAATGCTCCCGCTTCGAATCAGCAAACAAGAGCGGTTATCAGTGTCGAGGCCACGTGGGCATCCATGCTCGAGTAAGGATTGGGATTTTATGAAGTTTTGCCTGAGGTGGGGGAGGGGTCCATGTCTCCACAATGACGATGGCAACGACGACGCCGGCAGTGCGACTCAGATTGGCCTTTCTTTCTGAAGTGTACGGCCTAAAAAATGTGGCGACCAAACCAACGACTGTCATGTATGTGTATTATTTGTTAGCTCCTTTTTCAAGGTGTTGAGTCCAGAGTTTCCCACACGACTAAAATGGCTTTCTGGGGCGTCCTTGAATTTGATTCTGTTTCCGCAGCAGGGGCAGGCTTAACGAGATTCTGAGTTTCATTTCCAGTATAAAAAAGATCTTCAAGATGTCACTTCACTCACGTTCAAAAGCTTATATCTCTCGTAATGGTCTATAATTCAGTGCCCTTTGTGACACGATTACTTTTACAGCGACAGCTTCTATGCTGCCTATCACACACAGCTTCTCTATCTAAGCTGCCCCGGGATCCCTCGTGTCCGTAGCATGTTCAGTAGTATCACTTCCCCCAAGTCCCAGGTGCCTTTCATTGGCTCAGGAAGTTATATTCACTCTCCAATCTGACACAAGGCTCAACAAGCCGTGCTCTGGTTTTCATCACAGGAGTAGTGGTGAGAGATCCTGGAACTTTGGTGAACAGATGACAGTTGCAACCTTGCAGAAATGCAGCTGTGTCCAGTCCTGCCTGCAGGCCAAAATGAAGCAGGCCACTTCACACAGGGCGATCCCCCCCCCCGAAAAAAGCGGTGCAGTGCTTTCCAAACTGAGAAAGCGGTGATGGCCAAAGGAATGTACAGGGCTCAAGACTTTTGGAATGAGATTCAGTCGTCTTGCACGAAAGGTGTTTGACCCAGTTCCAAATGGACTTGACAGCTCTGCAGGACTCAGGAATCCAGCGGGGTTTGTCTCCTCACATTCGACCCAATACTGAGATGAAACCAATCCTTGATTGTGTGGTCTATTGCTCTCGCTTCCAGTATTGTTGTTGTCAAGCATAAAGCGCCAGAAAACAGCAAGCTGTCCCATATGCAGCTATGAGTGGCGTATTGGGCAAAATTACATGCTACACTGCATTATGACACCACGGCACTTTATCAGGATTACGGGGCTCTGCAGATTTGGGGCTCATGTGGGAATTGGAGGATGAACATAACGGCAATGTCTTCCATGCAAAATTAGAGATGCATTGCAGCTCTATTGCAAGCATTTACTTCTTTTCCCTCTCTGTGTCATTAGCCTAGAAAAGCCAATTTCCAGCTGGTGCTTTTTCAAAGCTAAAGCTGAAGTCTCTGCAGTGCAGCGCCGACGTCCAGGAATGCAATCACTGCAACCAATGAGAATTCCTGTATTCAATGAACAAACAAGGGCGTCTATCAGCGTCAAGACTACGCTGCTTGAGCATGTGATCACGAAGACTGAAGCATTGGTGTTACCAGTTTGAAAGTGAGCTGTCTTGCGGTGACAGGTGACATATATATAAGATCACGGCCTGACAACTGTCCGAGAACAACAGGGGTTGAAGCCAAGCAGTGCAAGACTTTCATCCCTGTTCTCAGACAGTAGACTGGTTGTGATCATTCTTCTCAGATGGGTCTGTTTGGAGATTTAGGTGAAACAAGTCAGTGTACTCACAGGACAGATGACACATGAGTTATCTCAGACAAAGTCCGACATAGAGGTGTCGTGTCCTGTTGGCAGAGGAGGTGACACCGTCTATGAAAACGACAATGGTGACAACGACAAGCAAGGTGACTCCTGTGGGCCGCTCTGCTGACTGAAACAGCGCGGCCTAAAAACAGTTTTTCTCTTTCCGTGTCAACGACTCCCTGACAATTCGTGACATCACCTGCACGCCACTGCCAAGGAAACGCAACCAAATCCTCGGACTTTGACCCTCATCTCGTACCATAGCTGATGACCTTTCCTCCATCCCAGGAAATTATTCCGACATCACAAGAACTGCAGCTGAAATGCAGAACTCCAGTTAGAGTCCTAATTGCCCTAATAAGGCACTGATTTCCCTGGTTCTGTGCTGTTGGAAACGACGGGTATTGGGGTAATTTTTACATGTTGCGTGGCATCGTGACTTCTCGGCCCCAGAACGGGATTACGCGGGATTTGCAGATTGGGCTGCGGCGGGCGATTTATGACACACTTTATCACACAAATTACCCATGGATGCCATCTCTATCTCTGCCTCCTCGTAACTATCAAAACTCAGAATCATTTTATTGATGTGGCATTGATGAAAGCAGGCCTTCTTGGCTCTTCTGTGAGTGTTGTGTTCCACTTTTCTTGCTGTCTGGGATTCTAAGACAGCAACAAGAAGCCCTTGTCCAAGAGGCTTTCTGTTTGCAGTGCCGTAATCGCAGCAACCTGCCTTTATTTAGACCAACAATTCTAAGTGACTTACACATGCAGCACAGTGTCGAGAAAGAAAGACATAGGAAATATGAATCTATGGACATTAATCAGAACTCTAGTAGACATAAAGTTCCAAAACTACAAATAGAGATGCTTTCACCAAATGTACAAATCAATCAGTAAAGAAATGAAATGTAACTTCATGTCACAACTAAAAGATCAATACAAGTGTTTTTCAGTCATTGAAGATTCTAAGTGACCTATGTCTTGCAATCATAGATATAACAAAAGAAACCACATTCCTCTGATAACCCTCCCATACAGGAGCATGCAAGGATATCTTGAATCATGTAATTGTAATGAAAAGACAGAAGTGAGTTGAGCTACAGGAAGTATGATATCACAACCAATGTTGATCAGGAGTGTTCAAAGAACAGTGAGCACAATTCTAAAAGACTTCAGATAACCAAAACAGGAGGGAAGTAGGAAAAAATATGCAACTTCAAACACATGGTGACAGCTTGTATTCCACTATTGTGAGTACAGCATCTACAGTGATACTCAGGAGATTATCTTGCTCCCTTTCCACATTGCTGTTTATGTTTGACCAGTTGGAATGTGGAGTCAAATCATTTCTAACACATTGGGCATACAAATCCTGCTCTGTGTTTTCCTACCACATGTATCTTCCTTGACAGTGCTGAGGCAAAAGTTTTGTTGCAGGCCTCACATGGATAAGTACAACTGTCAAAATGCCTTGCCATGTGCTCTTTGAGAGCACTGGTAGAGCTCAAACTCACATTACAATGCTCACACTGCAGTTTGCAGTTTGAATGTGTATGTTGATGATTGGTTAACCAAAACTGGTTATATGTGCTGACATTGCACAGGTCACAAGTCAAGACTTTCTGTGTATGTATGGAGTTCTCATGAACATGACGGTCATGAGTGGTCCCAAACCATTGACCACAGACATTACATTGATAGGGGTGGGCCTGAGGATGAACACTTTTCATGTGGCGATACAACCCTTGCACACTCCTGGCCACAAAGTCACATTCAAGACACTCTACATCATGCATTTTTCTAATGGACTTCACATGATTCTCACCTCTTCCCAACCCCCCTTGAGCAGAATCAGCAGATCAAGTAGCCACTTTGGTAGATTTGACTGTACTAGAAGTTACATTTTTTTGAATGACATTGACTATGTAATCTAGGCAAGACAGACCCAGAGGTGGACAAATCCAATGGTGTAGACCTAGGTGAGCATTCTTTCATTTTTGGTTGTCCTCTCATGAGACACATCAGAGTATGAGATGTTGTATCAGAGTCTAGTCTGTCACAGAAGACAACTCCATCCTCTAGATATATCAGTGTAAAATCACCCCTGTCAACACCAGCAGCATGGGATGACCAGACTTGGCCTCTCTGGATAAAGTTCAAGTGAATACCAGATGCCTGGCTTGCTGCCCAAATCTCAAGGCCATCAGGTACACAACCCGCCTACAGAATTGTCTTGTAATAAGTCCAGTCTTGTCCATGGGTCTCCCACCAAGCCATCACTGATGCGTGGTGTTGGACATGCTCCTCCATCCATACCATGATCATTGTCCTGTAGACATCTGTCTCCATGTGAAACAGGTCAGCCAGAATTATCAGTAGAGGGCTTGGAGCAGCATTTGGTTTTGGTTGGTATCCTGACAATCGCTTAGCCTCTAAGACATCATTTATTTTGGCTCTGATGACTGGCAAAATGTCAGTCCATGCTGCAAAGTTTCTCTGTATTGAAGATCTGCACTCCCTCAACACAGCTTGACATAGGCTGCTGTCTGAGGTGATTATCAGAAGATCCCCTAGCTGGGAGATGCCTCCAGATCTGGAGGACCAAATGCCTGACCCATGCGCTATGGCCAAGTGTGTATCAAAGAAACTTACTGCAAGCAGTATCACCAGACTATCTGGGAGAGAGTCATGTCTCACACAAAGCACATATTCAGGGAGAGAGAGATTCAGATGAAAAAGCCACACATTTCTGACCATCACTGTCCATTCATCCGGAATGTAAAGTCTGTCAATAACTTTTTCTCATATCACGACCTCATCTGTACTCCAGCACTGTGATAGGATCTGCATCATGGTCTCTGGTGGGCCCAGTGTAACAGATGGGTAGTCTCTCTGCAACCAGTCCAGAGCCTCATCATAGGCCAGCAAGTCACTTGGACCAAGAATCAGTGGTGCATGCATCCACTCCATCC
>JAAUYG010193856.1_pt1 | contig 11524 bp, 14 predicted proteins | sample 7278091 | NCBI WGS metagenome assembly JAAUYG01 (sample SAMN14350201, study PRJNA611818) | marine sediment metagenome | isolation source: surface marine sediment (0.6m) | place: French Polynesia: Moorea | collected 2018-08 | reverse complement strand
GGCCGTACGTTACTATTAACCTGGGAAATTTAGTTCTGGGGGACTTTGTCCCCAACCTATTAACTGATGCCACCAGGAGATTAATAACATATCCTAAAACTTTTACTTTAATTGGCTATTATAATAATGTTACAAGTACATGTATCCTGATGCTCAACAACGGGATGCCTCCTCGCGTTGCAGGCAACCGACTGTCTAGTTTGAGTAAAAGTGCTCAAAAATGCATTCCATCTGACCGATCGATCATATTGAAGAAAAAGTGGGCGGTTGTTGACAGTCTTCGGGAACAGCTAAAAATGGTTTGGGTGCAGTCAGTTTTGATTTAGTTATTTGAGTAAAATTACTCGAAAATGCTATTTTTGCCTCCAAAATAATTTAAATGCCCCGCATTTAAAAACAAATCATCCTGGTTCAAACCATGGTGAAAACTGTCAAGCTTAATCTGTTCTTGCCATAAACGAGATCTTGTTGTTGGCATGGCATTAAACACATTTCGCTCTCACATGCATCTCCAAAAATACATGCATAAATTTACTAGATGATGATAAATAATTATTTCACCTCTCAAGCCACATATGTTGTTTGATTGCTTTTGTGGCTATTTCATGAAATGCTATGCCCACTTGCTGTTTTCAGATCCACTCCCCGTCCTTTATGCCGTTGTTGACCTGCCCTAGCCAGGACTGCACCACCAATAGGTCTGGAGGGAGGCTGTATCTACAATCACGGGGGTCAAAGTTCATCAAATTCCAGGAGCTCAAGTTGCAGGAACATGTAGGTATTTGTGTAAGGCGTTGATTTTGAATGCTAGCTGGATGAATTGCTGCGTGATAGTGTCTGTAAGCTTGGCAAAGTTTCAGTTCCTCACTGCATGTTTATACTAAACATTTAAACCGTTTACAAACCCAGTCAAAACTCCAGTACTTTTCCTGCTACATGCAAATCCATTCTTTTTTGTTTATAGTAAATTTAAGACTATCTACTAACCAAGTCCAACTTTGGAAGTTTTTCTGCTAATCGGGTGTCTTTTGTGGACAGTGCCCACATTGTTGTCAGAGAGCTGTTGTGCTACTGCAGTGTGTTTTTCCAGAGCGATCAAGTGCCGGTCGGTAATATCCCGCGCAGTATGACTGTGCTGTGTTCCGGGGAGACCACGCGACAAGCGCAGCCTGGGGACCATGTCAGCGTTACTGGGGTATCCTTATTCACACAAGTCACTTGGCGATTAAATCGTTTGGGCTTTAAAGTTAAAATTATTCAGGACTTTGTGAAGCGGGATGGGCTTTGTATTGGAAGTCAGTATTACTTTGCCTCAGAATGCCAAAAAGATTGAACATTGGTCAGACTATCATGACATAAAATCCTAGTCTGGCATCAAGCGTAAGTTCATATCTGCCCATGGCACCAGTAAGATTTTGTTAGTGACTGGTTCCTGATCTTTTTTGGGGGATTGTGAACCATTTTTTAGGTGCGTTGCTGAATTCTTATGGAGTATGACAGTTTGGATATCCACAGCTCAAACGCTAGCGAAATGTTCCTTAACGGTTATTAAGATCTTTCTGCCAACGATGAAGCAGGGATTTAAGGGCATGGCACAAGGCCTTCTCTCAGACACCTACCTCGAAGCTCATGTAAGTATTGTGCATTAATAATTATAGAGATTGTTGGTTATACCTTATGCTAAACTTAATGTGCACGCTGTGTTATGTTTTAGTAGACTTGTTGGAATCAATATAGGAATACAGAGCCTCTCAAAATATTTGATGTTTTTGTGTACAAAAGTAGGAGGACAGTAACAAGCCTTTCTGCTATGATACCTTTCTTATGAAATATATTGTGACTAATTATTTGGTGGCTTCCAGAGAGTGATCCGAATGAACAAGACTGAGGACGATGAGCTGATATCTGAGGAACTTACCGAGGATGAACTGAGACAAGTAGCAGGTAAGGAATTCAGATGGATACATTAGCCGGACAGTTAATAATATGATTGACTTCATGTGTCTCAATTCTGGTGATCCCTATCGTATTGACTACCGGAACACCAAGTCCTTGTATTTTAGCCCTAACTTTGTTCTGTCTTATACCCTGTAATGGAGCTCGACTCGAGTGTAGGCCGAGGTGGCTGCTTGATTAACCTGACAGAAGTTTCAGTTGAGTGAAACCATAAAACATCCTAAAATAAGATGCCACGGCGTTTGCTCTCACCGCTGTGAGACTGTAATATTGGCAAAGTGATGTTACCTAATCGGTCACTAACATAGGATGCACCTAGACTTTCCACTTTTCCAGATTGTGGATTGTATGAATAAAACAAACAAACTTTGAGGAATATCTATGTAAGATGGTTTGGTCTTGAAAGTAGAAGTACCGGAATGCAGTGACGTGACCCTCCGCTGTTTTATATGTTACAGAGGATGATTTCTATGAGAAGTTAGCCAGCAGCATTGCTCCCGAGATCTACGGTCACGAGGACGTGAAGAAAGCGCTGTTGCTGCTGCTTGTGGGAGGGGTGGACAAGTCTCCCAAGGGAATGAAAATCAGGGGTATGCAACATTTGTAGAGATTCCCTCAAGGACAACTCTACTGGTGGAATTATGGTTAAGATATGGACTATATATAAACACACGTACTGGCTCTATAAGTAAAAGGTATTTGAAAGACATCAGGGTACAGACTGGCCAGTGCAAGATTTCTTCCATTAAACTTGAGCTGAGGAGTTACACATATATCCCCTCCGCTTTAGACAGTTAAAATGTCAAAAAAGTTTGTGTAAATTTGTAGTTGTTCTGTTGCTTGAGTTGATTATGAATACAACTGTGTAACAGTGCAGAGAATCTGTTCAAGGCAACTAAATATTTAGTATTCTACCCCCATGCTTAGGTCTGACTAAGTTGAGTTACTTGTAGAAGGGGTCGTCTGTGACCCTATGTGTTAATGTGTTACACAGTTGGTAGTGCTGTCCTGATTTTGTTGCCCTATTCCAGGCAACATTAACATCTGCCTAATGGGAGATCCTGGAGTGGCTAAGAGTCAGCTACTAGGCTACATAGACCGGCTCGCCTTCAGAAGTAAGTAGATGTGCACTCACCAGTTTGAAGGTTCACTCTTATGCCAATTGCAAGACAAGTTATAACTATGAATACAATAATTGACAATTATCTGAAGTTGCATTTTGAGAGAAACAATCGACATTCAGTCTAGAATTTGGTACCCAAGGTGATTGTGTAGATAATTGTCTTTTGCTTGACACTGGTAAAGCTGGAGCCAGCAAGTGATGACTGTGCCAAGGGCCGACAATGGAGTGTGTTTCTATTGTCTGCCGCTGAAGTCCTGCCTGTAGACTAAAGTGCATGGGGCCATCTGATGTTGGCATCTAGTTTTATTAGCATCCTGCAAACCTTTTTACCACATTTTGTTGCATGCTTACAATTTCTTATAAAGTGAGTTTTTGGAAAGCTTGAACTAAGCAAACTTACGCTTAAAACCCAAATCCTTGATTCTCACCCTGTATGATTTCCAGTGAATTTCCCCTTTTATGTTAAGCCCTGACCAATGCCATGCTTGTCATTTCTCAGGCCAGTACACCACTGGTCGCGGTTCATCGGGCGTGGGTCTGACGGCTGCGGTGATGAAGGATAATTTGACAGGAGAGATGACACTGGAGGGGGGAGCTCTGGTACTGGCTGACCAGGGTGTGTGTTGTATTGATGAATTTGACAAGATGATGGATGGAGACAGGACAGCTATACATGAGGTCATGGAACAGCAGACCATCTCTATTGCCAAGGTAATTAATTCACATAATGCAGAAAAAAAGGAATTCAACTTTATCCTGTAAAGCATGTAAAAGACTTCAAACCTTTTTAAGAAACCAGCCTCGATACTGAATGTCGTTTTTGTTGGTGGTGACTGCAGGTTGCATTATACAAGGAGTGTCTACAGTAATCAATAAGATGCTATTGTGACTTAAAACTGACTGGGACTTGGAAGTCTTGCAGTATGGGATTTTGGGATTTTGAATTTTTGTGTGCTTTTTTTTATTTAAGTTTACCGGTGATGCGTGAAAGTAATTTTCTCTTTTTTGGCAGCTTTATTAATGTTCGTTTTAGATGAAATACCAAAGCAAATAGTGTCGCCAAGAAAGTGTATATGTGTATTTTGTTTTCAGGCTGGTATAATGACGAGCCTCAATGCCAGAGTGTCTATCTTGGCTGCCGCTAACCCGGCGTATGGACGTTACAATCCCAAGAAGACCATAGAACAGAACATTCAGCTGCCTGCGGCATTATTATCCAGATTTGACCTGCTGTGGCTGATCCAGGATAAGCCAGACCGGGAGAATGATCTCAGGTAAGCAGCCACCATATCCTACAATGCTGGTCCTGCTACTCGTGAAAGAACCTCTCTGGGGTTAACATTACTGTAAAATTTAAAACACTGCATGTATGGTGCTCCAATATATGGGCATAGCCTCTGTGGAAGTAAAGTCAGAAATGCATATATTAGATTTAGTTTGTGAATGAACCTTACGTCTCTCCTCCCTTCCCCCAGGTTGGCTCAGCACATCACCTACGTTCACCAGCACAATGTGCAGCCGCCAGCCCAGTTCAATCCACTCGACATGAAACTGATGAGGTAAGCATAATTATTGATTTACCGCCGATATGCTTTTCTGACACTTTTAGAAGAACCTATGATGTAAAAGTATCTATCCTCAGACATTTCACAACACGGCAGATATGTTTGAGACATTCGCTTAAACCTTTGGTGATCACTGTAAGCATGTGCATGTCCTCGGGGGGGGGGGGGGGAGAAATTTTGCTTGGCTCTATTTAGTATGAACCATTCAGCGTTACACGCAGTCTCGGTTATATTTCAGACGTTACATCGCACTCTGCCAGAAGAAACACCCCGTCATCCCTGAGTCCCTGTCCGATTATATCACCGGGGCCTACGTTGAGATGAGGAAAGAAGCCAGGAACAGTAAGGATACGACGTTTACCTCCGCCCGAACTCTGCTCGCTATACTCCGACTGTCCACGGCACTGGTGAGTGATAGTTTTAGTGCGATTACTGCACAGATACATGAAATAGCAAACTGATTAGTTATCAGCTGTAATCACGACTTTAGCAGTGACCTTGTCTTTAAGTAACTTACAATCTTTCTTTTTTTTTTCTTAAATTTCTTTAATTTTAGTAAATCTGAAATTTTGTTTAACATTAACACAGGAAAGGCTCTTTGTATGACGTTGTTTACTGTCTGGCAGAAAAACATGGAAACCAAGATGGAAACCAGCCTCATGTAGTTTCTTCTTTGTATTATTTGTCATCCTAACAAGACCTAAGTAACTCTTCCCTAGTTTATGCTACAAGTACAAGTGCCTTGAACAAATCTGAAATGGTTTCCAAAGGGAAACCGTGCTTCCAAGTGAATGATGCAGGCAATGTAAACCTATTGCCTATGGGCCTGGGACATTCATTGCTAAAATGCCTTTTGAAACCACACTGCTTGTTACAGCATGTATGCTTGGTGGCATGGATGTCATGCATGTGCACAAATTATTGAGGTAAATAACTATGTCAGATAGCTTTATTTATGGTACAACATTTGGAGGAAAGTTTCACTTTGCCATCAATTATCTTGCAGGCTCGTCTGCGATTGGCTGATGTAGTGGAGAAGGAAGACGTTAACGAAGCTATGAGACTGATGGAGATGTCCAAGGATTCCCTTAGCACATCTCAGGATCATCACAGGTAAACTGGCCTGTCAGGGCCCAGGTTTAAAAAGAAAAACAGAAACAAGCTTTAAAAAGTTGACTGATATTAACCTGCAGAACCATTGTCTTTTTCCATGCTTAAAATGAGTTTAGGACTTGGAGATTGTGTAAACTGCTATATACATACATTACATGTATGTTCTTGGTTCTCTTTTGTGATGAGAGTGTTCCTATATTTAAAACCTGACTTTCAATGCGTATAGGAAATGTCGATTGCCTTTCAACATGTTGCACAATATATTGGGAAGTTAGTTCAATCCTGTAAACTGGAAAACATCTTGGTGAACGTAAATTTCTCTTTATATTGATTTCCTGTTACACACAGAGATTTCTAGCCTTTCTTGATATTCTCAGTTTCACAGGACAGCTTGTGTCATCCTCTCCTTTACAGACCGCAGAACATCACAGACCAGATCTTTGCCATCATTAAGGATATGGTCCCGGCCAAAGGTTCCCGGACCATCAAGTTTGCCGATGCCATGGATCGCTGCGTCACCAAGGGTTACAAGCCAGATCAGATCGACATGTGCGTCGAAGAATATGAGGAGTTGAATGTCTGGCAGATAGACACTCGACGCACGAAGATCACTTTTGTCTGAGATTTCTCTCTGGGAATTGTCGACAAAAAAAACTTTACAAACTTTGTAGTTTGTGAGAAAACCATGCGGATTTGAAAGGATGTCCCTGATCAGGTAGCATAGAAAATTAGAAGGGTGAAAGTTGAAGCCAGAACCTTTTCTTTTTCTTCCTTTTTTTTTTTCTTGCATTTCGTTATTTGTCTGTGGCTATTTTCTTCAGCCAGCTTTGAGTAAACAAAGTTATTTTGGACAGTTTTAAATGGGTTAAATACTGCTACAATGCCAGCGTGGACTTAATGACGCACTCCAAGAGGTTATTACCTGCTCTAGATTATCATCCATATGTGTTCTGTTGCATTTAAATCTCATTTTCATGGGATTGTGGTTTTAATTGTACATATTGTTTACGAAGAGAATAATCTTTTTACATTGGAATTGTTTGACTTTTATTTAATATTCGCCTTGCAGTGGTGCATGTCAAAATCTCTTGTTCCCATCAGTTTTGATATACATGTAGTTATTCGTATTGAGCCTTGTCAATAAAATCTATTTCTGTAGGTCGTCTTTGAGTTGTCTTTGAATATGCAGTTCAAAGCATCTTATGCTGCTGGTAATGTTAACAGGTCACCACTAAATCACCTTGTTTGCAGATGGCCCACAGTAGCATATAAGCAGTTGAGATAACAAAACATTGAACTTCAATGTCATATCCAGGTGATACTCCTTGCAAACTGCAGAAAAATTTGAAAAACAAAAGTGTTATGAACTTATTATATTCGCCCTGCAGTTGTATCTTTTAGTGTAAGTGTGACTGGAGCAAGGCAATATGGGGGTGGGGGACATTGTACATAACAAAAAGACCATGATCCACTTTTTTGCAATCCTACAATGCACTTTTAATAGATTAATAGAAGGACGGCAGGCACCCGGGGCCAGGTATGTTTCAGTCCCGGGGTTTCAGTGCATGTAATCTGATAAATAAATACATGTACTGTTTGATAACTGGAAAGGACAACGCGATATTCTGAAGTGCCCAACAGTATATAATAATAGGTTGTATGACTAAGGTCCGGTCATAAATACTGCAGTTCTGACACATGATTGCAGGTTAGTCTGGAAGTAGGGTTAACTGGAGATAACACCTTTCATATGGTTCAACAGTCATCTGAAAGATGTCTGCACTTCGAGGCATAGACCAATGACTTCTTGTGGTAGCTTTGGGATTGCAGCTGTCCCTTCTGAAACCCGGGATACACTACCTAAGCTTTTTGCAGTCTTTCCACCCTGGGTGGGTTACAGAATATAAACGGAGTGCATTTATGGCTCCCTTTTACCATTATAGGAATGGCATCATCAGAAAATGACACTGGAATGCCTGCGCCGATCTCAGTTGGTCATTGTACGACCTTCGATGAAATATCTGAGGCTTCAATCAGACCTCCCCCACCCCCCCGCAGGCATTGGAGGTCGCCTCCTGCATGGTGATGGATCTGACACTCACAGGGTTCTACTGCAGGTCATTTGAGGCAAGATTGCAGCAGTGTGTGGGCTTTTTGAGGACTATGGTAGTTTTCTTCAAGAGGTATCTCTTGGTGCCATAACACCTCATCCTATGGACTTCCGTGGCATCAGTCTTCATGGGAGGGTACGTAGCTCTGGGGGTACCTTGACACCCTCAATACCCGTAAGACCGTGGCATCAATGATAAAGGTCTTCCCAGACCTAATCATTGGATGATGTCAAGTTTCTTTCAGGTTTTTCCTCAGCATGGCAAATTGTGTTAGTCGTTCAAAATCTTAGAACCTTGCTATGGTTCCTTTCCTTAATATACAGAGCCTCTGTGTTGATTTATTATTTGGCGTTTACTCTTCTAGATTCACCTTCAGTTTAGTTACGAGGCCCTGAGGCACCTAATAGGTTTACTGGGAGGAGTCTTACACTCCTTAGAGTGGATCATCCTCTGATAGAAGGTCTATAATCCCGCTATTTCTATGCTCCGTAACTCCTGTTGGGTCATATATGATGCAGTTCTGGCACAGGACGGCTGACCTGCCTCACAACCAGTGGCCACCATGGACAAAATGGCAATGCCTTCTACCTCTTGCCTTGCTATCTGCCAGATGAAGGAGTGGCAACAGTGAGTATATATAAAGATCAAGTAGTCCTTTGGACCAGTCGACCTGCAGAGCATTGCCCTGACAGGCCCAGGGTTCCGAGACTTGACTGTAAACACAGGAGTTTTCATATTTGCCCTCACTGCAAAACGGTCCACCAAGGGCTTATTAACACCACAAAGAGGTGATTGGCTATCCTCTGATTACCAACCGCTCTGACTTCATCCAAGGTCGTTATCTCCCTTGTTGGCACCCAACAGTTTGATGGCCTGAAGTGTGATGATGCCATGTGGTATCTCACATCCCATTGAGGTCAGGTAGGACCATGGTGTTTTTATGTCTGTACCTTTATGACCCCTTCTAGAAACTGGCTGTGTTCGAAGACCCAGAAAGACCTAAAAACCACCAGGATCCCTAACAAGTTGAAGTGGAGATGAGAATCGCTCTCGTTGCAGGTCGCTGCACATTTCTGGCCATACAGGATGAGGCATGGATGCCAGAGAGGATGGTCCTGGAGATGGCTGAGGTGCAGTTGACCTGAAGGTATTCTTCGAATGATTCCCCAAACATCCACTAGAAGTATGAGAGCTTATTTTTGCCTTTCTGGGAAGCAAGGAGCTTCACCTTCTCGGCCAGGGCAAGTTCTGACCTTTCACGAGAACCCCTACATGGAGCGAAAGAGGGGGCAGCTGTGATCTGAAGGCATTCCAGTTGCTCAGTGAAGAAAAAAGTATCGGTGACATCTCAACCTGTTGTGGGTAGTATCACAAGCTGTAGGCCTTCAGAAAGTGTTATTTTGGCTAGATATTTTCACAAAGGTCATCGAACGACGTGAAGTAGTGGCAGTAGATGTGTTAAACTGGATTCAGCCTGACAGAGTGTCCTTTCCAGCAGTGAGTCTATGTGCCAAGTGGCTTTAGGAGACGGTTATGTCATCGAGTGAGAAGGCACTCCAATGCTGCCCAAATGAGTTCAAATGCAATCATTATCACCCCACAGCCACTGTGAAGGTGACTGCTTGACCACTACATCAGTATTTGCCCTGGCAGCCTCTGATATGATGTTGTGTCCTGCCAGTGTGGGATCCCTCTTGGGCAGCGGGAGGTCACTGAGGTGGCTATTCCCAGGCCCTCACCTTTTTTGGATAAAGGAATATGCCGCTTGAACCTTTCCAAGGGCCATGGCCGCTTGTTGCCTGGTGCCAAAGAAAGCTTTGTGGCATCACGAGAGGGCTGCTCCTGCATAGAGGTCCTCATCTGTCTCAAGCCTGAAGTGGAAAGAGAAACTGAACCAGATATACTAACAGCAGTTTTGGATTTACCTTTAGCAGTAACAGGGCAGCGTTTGGCATGTCGATCTGTCCCTGACTCACAGGAATCCAAATGTCTGGAAAACTGGAACTCAAACTCGAGGAGGACAAAGAACAGTTCCTTCTACACACAGGAGGCTTTTGTTGCCAAGATTCAATGAAGGAACTAGCAAAGTACTGTTTGGAACGCTGGGCAAAATTTAGCATGATCAAGCACTGAATCAACAACTTTCTGGTAAGTTTCTCTACCTCCTAACTCTTTACATGTTTCATATTCTACTCTTGCTGTGACAGACATATGCAGAGCTTTATGACCCAAGAATAAGAACTTTCCATACATAATGCCTGAGAAATCATGTCATTATGACGACTGAAGCAACATAGGAAATATGTATATGTGGGTCAGCGGCAGAAAGGCAATCCTAATAGAAGGGGTAGAATGTAAAACCATGATTTTTTCTTTTTCTTCAACTCCATATCGCCTGCCTAGGTTATCTCTTTTTCCAGTCTTTTTGCGTGACTTCAAATGTAGAAATAAGGCCGATGTCACAGCCTGCAGCCATGTTACACCCAACAAAGGGGTCATTAAGTCCCCTATTAAAGGACAAGAAATGTGAAATAAAAGAAAACATCCTTTTCCCTGCATATAGCGTGCCGAAATCCTACAACCAACAACAGCAGAAGAATCAAGGTAGTGCCCATTGGTAAGCCGATTAATACCGTGAAATATACATTAACTTTCAATCACACGCTCCCAGAAATACATGTGTATCCATCAACAGCTAGGAGAAGTACATGTATATGGATTTGACTGCACTTACTGCAGTCAGCAGTTCAGCTTGTCTGCTGTACAGCCACTGCAGTAAGTCTATTGTGACTGGCAGTTCAACTGGAGTTAATACTTTCAAATGTGTGGGCATTCACGCAGAAAACATGGGGAGGGGGGACTTTGGAAGGTGCCTTAATTATTTTGAAACAAGTGTGATGGGTCCAGGAATCACATTTTGCAGGCTGTAGATTTTCCAGGGCGGCTTCCAGAACACCCAGACCTGCTGTTCAATCTCCAGGGAGATTTTCACCAGGTCTCTGCATCCTCTCTTCCCTTGCTTGTAGGTGTGCAGGCAGTCTCTCCAAGCAAGTTAAGTTTCAGGCTTTTCTGCACGTACAATGCACCATTTGCTCTATTAAGAGGAAATCTACAGAAGATTTGTGCAGGAAAGGTTTCGATCGCAGGTCATGAAGTACACCACCCTCTTAAGAAGGTGCAGACCCCCCCCCCCACACACACACACACACCCGGAATTTGCAGGTGTTTATGATTGCCTTCACACATGAACAGTTTGGGTGGTTTGAAGTCCTTTTCCTGGTAGTTCTTCTTGATGCATTTCGGAGCTCTATAGTTTGGGTGGACCATCCTTTTCTGCTTGAAAATCTACATTCATTTAACCTTACAGTTAATCCAGCTTTTGTTCCTATGATGAAGTGGCCTTAACTGTCACCTGATATCAGGGCTACAGACTTTCTACCCACTGGTACCCAGACCCTCAGAGTCGGACTGAACATATATTTGGTAGATGTGGCCAGTGAAGGTCTATTTCGATCGGACTAAGGAGATCTGTCGGTAGAACAGCGCCTTAAAGACCCGTCGTCGACTATAAAAGCAGCCCAGCTGATCTGACCAGTATGGCTGACGGCCCCTGGCAAAGCACTCCTCTGACCACAATTTGACTTCTGACCAAGATT
>JAAUYG010082540.1_pt1 | contig 11525 bp, 13 predicted proteins | sample 7278091 | NCBI WGS metagenome assembly JAAUYG01 (sample SAMN14350201, study PRJNA611818) | marine sediment metagenome | isolation source: surface marine sediment (0.6m) | place: French Polynesia: Moorea | collected 2018-08 | reverse complement strand
TCTTATTTTTTTCTCATACAATTAACTATCCCCCTCTCACACCCCACCCACTTTCTCTTACTCTTTCTTTATTAAATCCCCTATTGAATCGTTTTCCACTACCACACCTCAAAAAAAAAAAAAAAAACACCACCCCCCCCCCCCCACCCCCCCCCCCCCCCCGGGGGGGGGGGGGCGGGGCCCCCCCCAAACTCAGTATTTGGGCACAAAGACGCAACTTGTTTGGTTTGATAATCTGGGCGTGATCACTCTGTCAAGGTGATTTTTTTTTTCTTTGCAGCTAGTCCGATATCTAAATTTCCTGCATACGAACGAGTGGTGCTAAAAGATCGTAAGTGTTTGGTTCAATTTGTCATTGCAGTTTCAATTTATCCCAAATGTGCGTGTGTCAGCACAACTTTTGATGTTGCTCTCTTTGTTTTGCAGCTGCTTTCATCCGTCCAGTCGTAGTATTCGGAGCCCTTTCCGATGTAGCAAGAGACAAACTATGTCGCGAAATGCCTGAACGCTTTGAATCTCCACGTGAGTTTCTTTTTCACGTACAACTTTGGAAAACTTGAAACTTCGTAGCAGTACGTTCTTTCTCTTTAGGCGCTGCAGTGATTCACTGTCCTGTTGGTTTTGTTGCAGAAGCGGAAGGCAGAAGACACGATGATGATCCGCGCAGTAAATCTGGCATTATCAGACTTGGTGCTATTCGGGATATCATGGACAGGGTAAGCTGAAGAGTTTGTACAACGATGTTGTTGGTGCCAGATGGGAAATATAATCCAGAAAGAGGGTTTGGAACTTGGTCTGGATCATGAGGGGCGTATGGACGTCATCGATCAGCTGTGTGCAATGTAGCACTTGGGAACTGGCTTTCGGCAAAAAAAAAAAAAAAAAAAAATGTTTTCCTTTCTGTAGAGCTTCCCCCGTCTCGCCTCTTTCCTGGTTCACGCATCACCTGCTTGATCTCGTTTCAGAACAAGCACTGCCTGTTGGACGTGACACCCAACGCGGTGGACAGACTCAACTACGCGCAGTATTGTCCGGTCGTCGTGTACCTGCGAGCCGACAGCAAACACGTGGTGAAGGAGCTGAGAGCGCGCTGGGCCAAGAACTCACAGAAGAGTCCCAGAAAGCTGTACGAACAAGCTGTGAAGCTGGAGAAGTTGTACGCGCATCTGTTTCTTGGTAAAGTCACAAACATCATCCATTGCAAGAAACTCAGCTGTTTATTTGTGCTGTACCACACAGGAATAACTTTTCATATTTGGCTTTGCAGCGACAATCCCGCTGACAAACGGTGAGATCTGGTACAAGAAGCTGAAGGAAACGATCGAGAGATCCCAAATGTCTCCCGTGTGGATGTCAGAAACCAAGGTGCGTTCAGCTCAGTTCGTAGATTCTTGGGTTTGTTTGGGGTTTGAAGGAGTGAAACTTTAAATAATTCGTCGAAATATGCCAAAGAACTGGGTTGCATTGTTTGGCACTGCATTGGGTCTTGTTTCAGCCCGAGGAGAATCTGAAGGAGGATTTCCTGTTCCCGATGAGCACCCGTCTGAGCTACGCGTCGTCGCCGGAGAGCGACACGGAGATGATGCCGGGCGGAGTGTACGAGGACGACGAGCAGCCGTCCCCGTCCCCGCCGCGCCGCAAGCTCATCCGCTCCAGCTCGGACCCCAGCATCAACACGGGCGACAACGTGCCCGGCATCCCGCCATACCCCGCTCCGCCCAGCTACCACAGGGACAAGGTGCTCGTCTTTCTGTTCAACTTCGGTTTCTCCAACTCAGAATTCACGATCTGTGTGTTCTATATCTCCAAATTTTGCACAAGACTGTTCATTTCGAAATTGGAGCTTCACTTACGGTATGTTCACACAGTTTAACGATTTGCGTTTCCCACAGCAGAATGAATGGGCATATCCCGACAGAAGGCAACAATGGCGTGAACCAAGCAAATCATTTGACGGTAAACATTCTGATTTTCTTGTTGTTTACGGAAGCCGTTTCATGTAACAAAGTAACTTGAAAACGTATTCACCAGAATTTTTCTTTGGCTCACAAAGCGTGTATTGAAACTAATTTCTGCCTTTGTTAGCTCTAAAATTGCTCATTTGTTATTTGCTAAAGTTTCATTCCTTTGCAAAAGTCACAACAGTAACACTTCATTTCATCAACAAGAATTTTTTTTTTTTTTTTTACATGACTAACATGAGTGTAGTTGAGTTGGTGGTTTTAACAGAGCGAGGCTATCCCGTGCACGCCACTGACCGCTATTACCCAGCGCATTACTCAGAGAGTCTTCCACGAGACAAATACCCTCATCGCACAAACATCGACGCCTACGCTACTCTGACACCAAGCGAGAGACTCCAGGGTGGCAGGATGGACGAAGGTATGTCGTGAGTGCTATCTTCAATGGGCTTTCAAAGGGAACAAGAGGCGGATGGCAGTTTGGTCCTTGTGCTTCCACCTGTGATTTACCCACTTCAACAGATCTGCTAGCAATAAATTTGTTTTTACGGTGTGTTTTGGTGCTTTGGCGTCGTGTCCTCGCGTCGTAAACTTACACTAAAAATAACAAAGTAAGTCTGTCTGTTTGCTTTGAGGAAAAGAATGAATTCAGAGGTTTGATCTTGATGCTTTGCTTGGCCATGATTTTACCAGCTTGGGCATGTGTTCCAGCTTGAAATGGAATTCTGAAACATTGCAACTAATTGTAAGGAGTGCGTTTGCTTGGGCACGTTTTTCCAGATCCATAAAGTCTGGTTCCTTTGATTGTTTGGAGGAGGAAAAAAACTGCCCGAACAATACGCAGTGGGTTCTCTGATTATTTCTGGTTACGGGTTCACGGGATCACCCAGTCTGTTCTGTTCTTTGGGTGTGCGGGACGATTTGACTTTGCGCATTCGGCCAACAGTGGTGATTCTGAAAATTTACACCAGTGATTTCAATTTGCTTTGCACACAGCTACATCTAGACCATGGTCTCAGCCAAATGAACTGGACGTCAACCCGGTTCTCTCAAAAGGAGCTTCCTTACAAACTAACATTCACAATACTCAGCATGCGATCATGCGCACTAATCACATTGGACATCTCCCTGAGGAGAACGCTGGAAACAACAAGTTCACAGGAGAGACATGTGATACTGAAAATGTCATCCAAGCAAAACCCGACAAATCGAAAAATCCGCTGTCAAAGTGGTTTTCGTCACTGACGAGGAAAAACAAGAGCAAATTAACGCAGAGACCCATGATTGAGATTCTCTTCGACCAGGAATTTTCGCGAGACGACAGTCAATTGGATCGAACAGGACACAATGAATATTTGCCTCCGCTGACGAGGAAAATGAGTGACCCGTCTGACAGAGGAAAGCAGTTGTCGTTGCGCTACGGCAGTCTGGACAGGCAACCGTGGACACGAGAAAACGCGCGGACTGGAGTCAGCACGCGACTGTACGGCAGTTTGGATCGACGCGCGCAGTCGCAGATCTTGCCTCGCGGAATAGGTACAGCTGCACAGTTGGGACAACGAACACTTGGTCAGAACCACAATCATTCCAGTTCTTCAGGGAGTGAAGCAAATCTTCTGAATCACAGGCAGCACTTGTTACGACCACTGGATTCTACACCGAACGCGTCTTCCAGAAATCCGCTCGATAGCATTCTTCTTCTCCAAGTGCCACGGAAAACGTACTTATCTGACGATGCTGATGCTTCTCAACCAGACCTAAAACAAGAGGAGAGTCTGTTCCAATGGAACAGTGAACCCAAGAAGTCCGCAAGCAGTGTTGACTGGTCCTTGCCCCGCAACTTTAGACTCGCTAAGAACTTATCTGAAGGTACTATCAATGTAATGAAGTCTTTCATTGATCACTTGCGCTTTCTGGTTCTGTTTTAGTCAGGTGTTGGCATGTTCTTTGCTGTTTGCAACTAATTATTTCCTCCATAATGAGAACGGGGAGAATTTTGTTGGTTTATGTTTTTGCCTGTGTCCAAAATCACACTGAAATTTGGTTGGAAGGTGAACAAGTACTCTCTGTTGTAACTTCGTGTGCTGTCCTTTATCAGGTCAGGTCTATGACCCCTTCTCTCCATACGGAGCGCGCAGAGACATGGACCGGCCACGGGCTAACGCCTATGCTTCCGGATACAAATCCGATGGTCCAGACTCAGACTGGGAGAGACGAGGTCCAGAAAAGGTAAACTTGCTCTTTTGATCTCTCTCTCTCTCTCTCTCTCTCTCTCCAAAACATCAGGTAACCAGTGTTTAAGGTGGATCATGGGTTAAGATATACTGCGTGTTGGTGGGTAAGATCTTCACTCACTTTCAGCCGAGAACGCATGACGGTTACTACAGTGACACGTACGCCAAATACCCGATCAGTTCTTCCAACCAACATGACGACTCGAAGCTGCGCGAGAAGTACAAGTTGACGGACGCGCCTCGCCCGCCGGACCGCGGCTCCTCCAAGAACGACCCGTACCGCTTCACGCGCAGCACCGCCAAACCCTATAAAACGGCCACCATCGACAAAAGCAAGCTGTCCGACCTGAGCGCCAAGTACAGGTACGCGCACACTCTTTCCTCGTTTGCATTTCAAGCGCGAGGTGCGATGTGATCAGAAGTCTCTTCAGGCCGCGCAGCTGAAAGCGGAGTGTCGTCGTCTGCGTGACATGTTTCACATGGTGTTCCTTTGCCTGATTGAATCTTAAAACATACAACTCCTGTTCTTTGCGAATTCCAGAAATGATGATCCTCGAGTGAAGAGAGCACCCCCGTCTAGTCCCACGAAGCAACTAAGTGGATCAGTTCCAAGACCTCAGTCGGACGGCGATCCAATGAAAGCGAAGTCGGACACGAATCTGTACCCGGACAGTCGAGATGGTGCTGTGCGTCAGCCCGGGGTAGCGCAGTCTCCGTACTACCCAACCCAGTCCGTGCCCAACCTGGAGCGAGGGTACGGACCCCCAGATACCAGCATCATGAGAAACTACGATCCTCACCCCAGATCCAGGTACGCTAATGCTCAGTGGACTTCCAGGCTGAACATTTTATTGTACTCACATTTTTGTCTCAGTTTGAAGAGGAAATTTTGTGTTTTTGCCAGGCCCCACTCTGACTATGAGCGGTACAGAAGCCCGGGTCGGGAGGGTGAACCTCTCCCTGAGAGACACAGTTACCATCCGGACATGAGTGGAGGACGCGGTGACTATGAGAGAGTCCACAACATGTACAGCGGCCCGCAGCACGGCAGGAGTCCACACGACAGATTCAACAATGACCCGTACACTCGCCACCCGCAAGGTAATCTCATTTTTCGTGGTGATGCCAAATCGAAAACAAAGAAACGACGATGCTTGTTTTCTCGTGCTGATGGGTTTTGTTTCTGTCTGGAGTTGACCCTAGTAATTTTGTTGTTGATGCAGACGGGGGATATGGACGGTCTCCTGCTGCGCCGCAGCAACCGCAGCCGATGCCCGGAGACGGGGGTGGTGACCGTCCTGGTCCGCGCTCCTACAGCAACCACACCTACATGGAGCACACCGAAATCAGATCGACAGACAGCTCCGACCAACCACCGTCCATGAGCAGCAGAGACCCATACTCCTCCAGAGATTCCGGGATCCCAGGTTCCCTCGAACGACCCGGGTAAGAACGCGCGCTTTTTACCTTCGTCGGCACGACTGTGTGTTTTGACTACATGTCTGCTGATTGACTCATGACGACTAAACCGCAAGATTGCCTTTTGTTTCTTGCATCTGTAAGACTGGAACAAATGAAACGTACAACACTAAGAAAAACCCGCATGGTAAAAATCCTGCTGTGATTTAGGGAGGGGCCGTGGGGACTACCTGAACCTAATCAATCCTTAGTCACCTGAGGCCGCTGCATAGCTTTGCTGCAAACAAGTCTTGTCAAACATAGTCTCGTTTTTTCCTCCAATCGCGTAGTTATTTCGAAGACACAGGTACGAATTGACATTGTGACTGTAACCAAAATGTTGTTCGGTGTGAACGTTTTGTTTGCAGCAAAATTTGTTCTGCGCATGTGAATTGAACTGTGTGGGCTGTCCTTGCCTTTCTCCAGCTATTTCTTCCAAAACTCCTGACATACATGTTTGAAACTTCGATGTGGGTATCTGGGACTTTGCTGTTTGTTTTCTGTTTCAACGAGGAAAGTGATTCGGGAACCTCACCTGGACAAACCCAACAGACAGACACCACAAACACACACACACACACATACATCCAGCACATGGTTTTAAAAATAACTCTGGGTCGGTGTTCAATGTGTTCTCCACCGGAATGAGTGTTTTTCGTTGTTATTGAATGTCTCAATGTGGTTTCCTCTTCTAGCCATGACCATAATAACAAACCAAAGATCATGGGTTTCGATGCCTACAAGAAACTTGTGACCCCAGGTTTCTATGGGGCTAAGAAACAGGAGCTACAAAGTCCCGAGAGGTAAATTACCCCCCTTTGCGCTGTACAATCGCGCTTTTCCATGGATACAGGTGTTTTCATGTGTATAGGTGGTTTCTGCGTAGACACTTGTCAGGGGGTTGAATTTGGTATGGTGCAGTGGTATTTTTCTCTGCTATGTTTTCATTTATGCTTCACGTCCTCTCTCCCAAAATTTGTTGCAACCCATGCATGACAGAAAAGTAGCACTCATCATAAACCCTAGAATCAGCATGAAGTACACTGGGACTGACAGTTCGTCTTCACACTACTCGGGTAGATCTCGTGCAATACTGCATGTCTGTGTTTCTGGTGCACTTATAGGAATTAACAATTGTAGATGGGCGTCAACAGTCGTGAAAAACGACGAAAGTGACCCAGTGTCATTCCACGAGTGATGTTTTGTTTTTGTTTTTGTTTTTTGTCCGCATTTTTGCATTGACATCCGTGACAGAATAAACAAAAAGTGCTGAAATGATCACACGAAGAAATCCATTCGCAGTCTTGCCCATAATTGATGCAGTCCGTGTTTTTTTCAGGGATGTTATTCAAGCTCAGCAGGAGCAGCAGCAACAGCACACTGCCCCCACCAGCGATCCCACCACCACCACACCCAACCGCCCACAACAGGGTCTCAGTCCCTACAACAGAGAGAACCGAAATAGCGCTTTTGAGTCGTACAAAAAACCTGAAGACACACCCAGCCACGTGGCAGGATCTGCAACCAGCGCCTCTTCTGACAACAAGACCGCTAATGGGGACATCAAGTTACATAGTCGGCAAGTGAATGCAAACATGTAGAAATCTACTGGGATATTCTTTCATTCTTTTACTCTCGCTCTCTGGGCAAAAAAAAAAAAAAAAAAAAAAGTTTGCGCTTCTGCAGGGAGGATTCAAAGGAATCGGAAGATAACCACACAGTCGTAGCAACAGCAAGAGGTGTGTTTGACAGCAATGGCGGTGTCTTGGAATCTAAAGAAACAGGTAACAACATTTCAGTAGTGTTCTTTTCTTCTTCGGGTTGTGCAATCTGTGAAACATGGGGAGTGACGGGAATGCTCTTGGGCGAAAATACCACGCGTTGATGGAATTGCTTTAACTCCAGAAACTGGGGGAAAGTTTGTCCCCTTTGCAAGAAACAAAACAAAACGAAAATGTTTCTCTTTTGGCAGGGGTCAGCATCATTATTCCGAAAGGTGCCATTCCAGAAGGTGTGCAACAAGAGATATACTTCAAAGTGTGCCAAGACAACAGTATTTTACCACCTCTAGATAAGGAAAAAGGTCAGTGGATTCAGACCTTGTTTTGGTGGTGCCATTTTATCAACGTTACCTGTCCCCGCACCTTTGCGAAACATCGCCAAAAGCATTTCAGTGACCGACAGAGTGGGAAAGACTCGAGCCTCCTCTTCACCGAAAAGATGATGCACTTTTTGGTTAGAAATGTTCACCGTGGGATATTTTGGGGGAAAACAACTCCCCCACCCTCGGTTCATTCCCTTTTGACCAAATTTCTGGCTTCCTGTATTCACCCCAAGAAGAGGATTTCCAGTGAATCACAAGATGATTTTTAGGCCGAGCGCGGCGAAGTCAGGAAGGCCTTATGGAGTCATGTACGTGTCATCGTGGGGGGACTGGGGATCAGCCGGGGGGGGGGGGTCAGCCCATATTTGGGTCCGACCTGGAGAGGGGGGTCTGGCCTGGAGGCCGTGATGGGCATTTCTTATGTTCTCACGTGACGGTGTGGGGGCGCTTGGCCTTTACAACTCACAGGCTGTGATTCTGCGCGCCCCTGACGCTGATTAGCGCTTTTGTTTTGTTTTGTCCGCGTGCTAAAACTTGGTGATTTCTTGCAGGAGAAACTTTGTTGAGCCCGCTGGTCATGTGTGGACCACACGGTTTGAAGTTCCTGCAGCCGGTGGAACTGAGATTGCCACACTGTGCTTCAGTCAATCCGGACAGTTGGTCATTCGCTTTGAAATCGAGTGATTCGCCAACTGGTATGAACAAAGGCATGAACTTTTATTTTACCTCAGTTTGATTTTATCGTTGTGCAAGCAGTTAAAAGAAAAATGGAGAGGGATTTGATTTCTCGTCCTGATGTCAGAATATTCAGACACCTTTAACTGTTGTGCACAAGTTTTCTTCACTTCGTGTTCTGTTGCTGACTCGTGGTGTGTGACGTTAATTCAGTTTTGTCTTGACAAACATTTCTGCCAACTATAACCATTTTTCGTTGCGTCAAAACCATTTGATTGTGGTTTTCATCTTGATTGAAATTTTTCTTTTCTGTTGAGCACGACATTTTTCTGTTTTTTTGTTTCTATCCGACATTCGATGAGAGAGAAGTAGAAAAGAACAATCTTTGTTTGCTAAAATACGTCACAGCAAGTTGCACAACTTTCATTACTTACTTGTTTTGCAGGTCACCCAACTCAGTGGCAGAACATGACTTTGGCCAGTATTGATGGAGTTTCCCAAGGCAGAGTTGGAAAGAACAGTGTTTCGGTTCTCGTGGATCATTTTTGAAGACCGACCTGTATTCTCATCGACTGCAGTGTATTTCTGAACAGAGCTGACGTTCTGCACAAATTTAGCTCTTGCGGAAGTGTACAACTTTTTGACACATTATACGAACATTTGTTGAGACAATTCAGATCTGTAGGCTTGTAGTTTCTTGTCCCCAAATGTCTGTCAGACGTGCGCAAGTCCTGTTGTAGATACGTTTTAGTTGATATTTTGAGTTGTTTGTGACAGTGCAATATCCTCGTTGTTGGTGCGTCATCTCAGTTCGCGGGAGCTGCTTTTCCCTGCAAAAAAAACCGTTTCGACTGCAGTTGAAAGCACCAGCATGTGGGTTTTCCCCCGCGTTGTACTTATTCTCGTTACCTGATTGTGAATTGCAAGATGGTAACAGAGAGACTGTTTTCTGGCACCAAAGTGTCCAACCATGTTTTGTTTGTTTCGTCTAGTTCCTGGAGAGTACAAGTAAGATATATAGATAAATTCGCCATGTGTGGATCGAGGCACCTTCTTTTCCAGAGGTGGTGTCGAAGAAACAAAGGAACAGTTTTGTTTGTGTGCGGTGTTTTGTTTTCCCACGTGGGTTGCAACCCTGATTTTTGGCGCTCTCTTCAAGGGATTCCTTGGGGGAAAAAAGTAGGACTTTGTTGCCCCTGTTGGGGGATGTTGTACTGCGAAAAGCAGTCTTTGAGGATATGTTGCTGAACAAAATGTTGCATGTTTTGTTGACTGAAGTGTACGTTATGATGTTATTTCGGGCAGAAATGCTGTATCGTGTTTTGTCTTGTCTTCTGTTGACCATTGGTGCTAAGGGGGGTGTCGTGGGAGTTTTTACGTAAAAAATTATTGTCTTGTCCGCGCTGATGTCGTGTTCTCCAAGTGCGGGGAAAAAAGCCCCAAAAAAACTGGAAGACGAGAAAATACCATTTGTGCATATTCAACTGAGAATTGAAGATTTATTTTTGTACCTGAAGGCAGCATTTTGAACAAGTTGTGAACAGCCGAGTTCAAGATTGAAGTGTAGTGTCGCTGTCCCCAAGACATTGCGCAAGGTTCCCACCGGGTTTGGAAAACTTGGAGTTTTGAGCAAAGTTGAAAACAACAATTGTAGCAAAATCCTGCAGAAATCCTGGAAATTTTTTTGAATTTGGAAAAGTCAGGTACAAAAACAAAAAAATGTCTGGAAAAGTCAGGGAAAAAGTGGGAACCCTGTCGCGAAACTTGCGTGTGCAATTTTTGTTTTGTTTTAAATAATTTTTTAAAATTTTTTTGGAGGGGGTTTAAATTTTTTGAACCTTAAGAGACACCAGCAGTGCTTGTTACAAAGTGGAAGAACTATGTTTCCACAGTGAAAATCTCGGCGAAAATCTGTGCTGTTCCATTTTCACCATCGAATTTTGTCCCGAGGGAAGTTTTTCCAAGGACAGGTTTTCCACGTGCCCCCCAAAATTACACTTTTATCTTTTTGCTTGAATGGTGCTTCAATTTGCAACCCGAAGTGCCTTCCCAAATATTTGGGCTCAAAAGTTTGCCCCTCGTGTTTTGCAAAAAGCTTGTGAGGACGCAGTATGAATTTGCTAGACATTTCACTCAAAGCCCAGACTTTGCCAAATGTAAGAACGGCCGCATTTGCTTTTTCTTCTTGCCAACAAGCAGTTTTAACAGGTTTAATCGTTGCTGGATTTAGGACAATGGATGTATCTGCAGACTAAAACATGCGGCAAGAAGATTAAACAGCAAGTTGTTTCAAAGTCGTGTGGATGTTCTGAATTGCATGCTACTGCAGGTTAACTCGTGTACATATATACTTTTGGTGCATTTTAATTTCCCTTTGCGTCGTTATTTTTGTAAAGTAACTCAGCTAAAGACAACCGACCTTTTAGGGTGCGTTATTTTTATGTACTTAAAAAAGTTGTGCTTAGTTCTTTGCAATCAATTGTGTGGAATTCCTTTCGAAAAGTTTTTACCCAACAATGCAGTTTTGTATCATTTTACAATAAATGTTCCACGTGTACTCCTTGGTTATTTTGCAATCCTGAAACAAGAACCGATTTGACTGGACAACTCGACATGGTTGTTTTCTTCGGTTTGAGGTGTGACTGGCCAGTTGCCGTGTGACGCCATGTGCTGAAGGTGCTACCGGTGTGGCGCTTTCGCCACGAATAGTCTGATCGGTTGTTCTGCAGCTCTCCACACCCAGCAGTATGAACAACTTCATCCCCCCTTCATTTCTCTCAGTTCGCATTTTTTAAGCCGTCTCAGCGGCTAGTGAAGCAACTGATCTGAGTCATGGTGCGGTGGTCGTGGTTGTCATCATTGTCTTTGTTGTAGATGGAGGAGGAGCCCGCCCCCCAAATGGGAAAGTATGTTTTCTTGCCATTTTATGGATTTTGGTTTTTTTCACTGAATTTTTTATTCTATTTTTTTTACTTTTGCTTTATTTTTAAGCTGCATGCGCTGTGCAGTGAGAGCGGCTTATCTGAGTCCTGGTGCTGTCTTTGTCATCACCACAGATGCAGCAGGAGGAGGAACACCCCCCCCCCCCGGTGA
>JAAUYG010191716.1_pt1 | contig 11526 bp, 6 predicted proteins | sample 7278091 | NCBI WGS metagenome assembly JAAUYG01 (sample SAMN14350201, study PRJNA611818) | marine sediment metagenome | isolation source: surface marine sediment (0.6m) | place: French Polynesia: Moorea | collected 2018-08 | reverse complement strand
CTTAACAGTCAAAAGTACCCTATACACACTAAATATTCAACCCTGAGGTCCAAATTTTGGTCAGTTTCGCTCTACGGCCAACGGTTTCCAAGATATGGCACATTTTATCATTCCCCATTGACTACCATGCTAAAGGCCCAAAAAAGAACAAAAAAAATTGCCAAAAATCCAAAATTTGAAATTTCACAATTCTTTGACCAACTTTGGTTGAGACCCTCCCCAGGAGAATGCATGATTTTTTGGGAGTGAATCTGTTGCATACTTTCAGAGGAGATGTCGTTTGAAATTTTTACTCCCATATGGTCCTATGTTTAACAAAAACGAAAAAAAATTGTAAAAAATCAATAAATTAAAAATTATGAAAAACAAAAAAAAATGTTCTGGTGATATGGTGGATAGGTACCTGTCAGTAAAATTTGGTGTCACTTCACTTGACGGTTTCCGAGAAAACAATGTCTACGGACGGACGGACGACGGACGGACGCCCGCGTGACGAAAGTAGCTCTGCTGTGCAGTAGCACAATTAAAGCAGAGCTAAAAATCAAAACAATTTTTTTTTTCAAAACTTAAAAATATGTCCGGGCGTATGGCCCAGGGGAAGCAACAACCGAAATTTGAAAGAAATCCGAACATTAGGTTCAGAGATAATTGTGTCACGGACGGACTGACGACGGACGAATTGCGATTTCATGAGCTCTGCTGACATAGTCAAGCAGAGCTAAAAAAAAAAGTTTGACCATAATCATGATCATTACTCGGGCAATTAAGATTGTAGCATGATTGTTCTGTTTCCTAGAGTGACAGTCTAGGAAACAGAACAATCGTACAATAATGTACACGTTTTCTAGAAATTCTGTGCTAATAACAGAATAATTAAATGTGGATACAAATACAGTGCTCCTCTCCTAATGGTCATTCTCAACAGAAGCCACCCTCTCTAATAAGGCCACAAATCTTTGCCGCTACTACTATCAATTTATTCACTTCTCCCTCTCACCAAAGGCCATCTTTCTACTGTGGCCATAATTTCTTGGCAGGTAGGGTGACCTTATTAGAGAGGGACTACTGGAGTTACATTGCATGTGTGTAGCTGTTGTATGTATTAAGTACATGTAACAAAACATGATCAGATAATTGATAACCTAGTTTCAATATTGCACTATTCACTCCTCATGTACGGACAGCCATAGAATTGCTTTTACATGCAGTTCAAAAAATAACAGTCATGATCGAGTACCCCTATTCAGTCCACTCTAAACAAAGTACATGCAGAGACATGCAACATACATGTATGCATGATATGTTGGCATTAATCAATGTTCATGTCAATATGTGGCTTCATTCTTCTTCTTCTTCTTCTTCTTCTTCTTCTTAATTCTTCTTCTTCTTGACATGTGTAGCACTCTTCTAGATTATTTTTACACTCGTTTAGCCTAACACCACTGTCAGTGCATGCAGTGGCACAAATGCACATGTACTGTACATGTATTAGCTGTACTTGAACATGTAGATGGAATAAATGTAGCTGAACCACTAATGCACTCCTCACTTAACCTACTACACCATATTAACCTATTTATCTGCTGACAGAACTTTCACATTTCACTTCATACTAGTAATCCCCGAAGTGTTTTCTATAACAGCTTTGCACTATACATACCCATGCATATGTACCTGAAACGCATGTTTACTCCTATGGCATCATGGATATATAGTAGAGGATTCACCCATTTTAATAAGTATGGCATCTCTATCAAACGCATAATTCATCTCATTAGTATTGGTTAATTAAATACACCACATTCGCATTTAGAAAAAAAAGTAATAAATTATACAAGCAGCATCAAAGACGAAAAAGGCAGATGAAATAATCATGATAATAACATGCCTGAATCCTACATGTAGGAAGACATGACATCTGTAATATCTTAATTATCACTTGTATACTAGTACATGTACATCGATCATCCAGCTTCATGTAAATTTATATACTTTCCACCTTCGTGTACTGGCAGGTGTACTGCATACACGTACAGAGGAACCTGTCTTTAAGACCACCTGAGAAATAGGGACAACCTGGGAATTAAGGACAGCTATTCCAGTCCCTAGTACTATTCAGTACAGTAGTCCCTCTATTTTACAACCCTCTATTTTAAGACCACCCTTGATTATAAGACCGCTTGATTTGGTCCCAAAGGGCAATATTATGTGTTCCATGACCTTTATTTTAAGACCACCTGCAATATAAGACCACATTTTCTTCGCCCCATGGGTGGTCTTAAAATAGAGGGACCACTGTACACAGAAATTGGCCTGAGAAATAAGACCACCTCGAAATTCAGCACAGCTTTTCACAGTCCCTTGGGTGTCCCTAATTCCCAAGGTCGACTGTACATGTACATGTATACTTACAATATGCTCAGTTTGAAAGTAACTAAATACAAGTAAAACACATGTACAAAGGCAAGCTCAAACTTGTGCATAAAGCAGCTACATGTATGCTGAATGATGTGTAAATCTATACAAATATCATTAAACTGATGAATAATTATCAATATAAAAGGGACAATAAAGACAATTAATAAGCATGCTAAGTCAGTCTTTTCACCTTCTCAGTGGTGTGTTTTAGCCTCATGTTTGCCCTGTCCACTGTGTCTGATAGCCTGTCGATCACCTCCAGCTGCCGCTCTTCTTCCAGACCAACATCAATTGCAGTAGCTTTCATCTGGCTGATAATGCCACTGAGTTCCTGAACCTCAGAGTTAGTCATCACCCGCTTGTCTTCATGCTCAACAAAGGTCTGGGACAACTCTCCTGGGCTTCTACTAGAGTACAGTGCCCCTCCACTGTCTTCATACTCTTGGCGACTAGTCCCTGGATTCCTGGACAATGGCACTCCATCCAAGTCTGGTTTTCCGGGTGCATGTACTAAATCACCAGGAGTGGTTTGATTTAGGTTGGCCTCAGGTGGGGATAACAATTCTAGCCTGCTTGGAAATAACTGCTGAAGGTTGTCCAATACGAGGGGCATTTTTGAAGACGACAGGGCAAAGGCAGTGTCAGGCTTTCCCAGACAATAGTGAACTATGTCAACTTTCCACGGTGAATGAACACGAATTACAGAAATGTCTTTTGGCATGAAGTGATGCACAGATTTCTGGGTGTGAGTGGCATCCAGTATGGTGATCCCATCCCTTGATAGCCGTACAACACCATTCACTTCATTCTTTGAACTTGAAATGACAGAAGCTTGGTGTACCGTGGTTGGCCAGGTTCCTCTAAAATACAGAACAGGATGTTCATGTATGCTAGGAATACCACGATCATCCACAAACATAATGGGCTCTGGGCTTCCAAGTCTTGGATTAGTTTGGCCCCATGCACCAAACCAGCTTTCCAGTTCTGCCGTCATTTTGCCAGCTACATCTAAATCCAAATGAATATCGGCCATCAAGCCAGAGGCATACTGCAACTGCTCTCCTTGCCTGTGCAATCTTCTCCCTGAGGATTCTAATGTTTTTGCAGAATCGTGGGCCAACTTGAGCAGTTCCTGTCCATGCCTAGTACCATGTAACTGACGAGAATGGTCTACTTGCTCACTCAGAGGAGAGCCAGTTAGGGTATTCTTCCAAAAATGCATTATGACAGTATATACAATGTCGCGGTTGGGCAAAGACCCGAACCATGACCCGTTGTCCTTGCTGAGGATGACAACACACTTGAAAATAAAGGAAGAGGTTGCTTTTTTTATCTCATGGATGTCAGTATATGGAATGGAAACTGATTCCCTGTCTGTGGCTTTCGAGTTTGCCTCAAATCTCAGACATGAGGGCAGAACTGACAGCGTGCCATACACCCAAGTCTTCTTCAAGGAAATATAATGCGCTGCTGACCAACGATATATTTGGTATTCTGCCATTTGTAAGTCAGAAGAGATCTCTGAAAATAAAAGAGGACAAAGATGTCTTAATATTACACATTTATCTATTACCTTGAGAAACAAGATCTTCTTTACTATTTTTTATATATATTAATGGAACACTATCATGGTTGTTCCAGCAACGTTATTAATCAGAGGAATTAAAGGTAGGGGGAGGGGAGGTTACAGGTTGGAAAGCCAAAAAAGAAGTTTATAGGGTGGGCTGACCAGGCAATTGTTATGGAACCTCTACATGTACATGTATAGTGTCACGTCACACCTGATAAGATTTTTTGTGGTAGTTTTAACTGTGCTATATTCATGATATAAATTTAAAGTAAATAGAATAATAAAGAAATCTGCATCGAGCAAAAAATGCCAAAATTGTTAATACCCCCCCCCCCCCCAAAAAAAAAACAAAAAAAAACAGGCAAAGTGCAGCATGTGTAATTATGTCACTTTTGTCTTTATTGTGTCTGTCTTGTTACAAAAGACTTCAACGTTTTCATAACTATTTCATGCCTGGTAAATTTTAAGCATCCCATGTTGCTTAAGTTATAAATCTACAAACTTTCAATATACACTAGTCCTCCTCTATTAAGGCCCCACTATTGGCCAAGAAATTGTGGACACATTAGAGAGGTGGCCTTTGGCGAGAGGGGGAAGTAAATGCATTTATAGTAGCAGTGGCAAATTTTCCTGGCCACAGTAGGGAGGGTGGCCTCTCTTGAGAGCGGCCACTAAGAGAGGGACTAGTGTACTAGTATATCTTACAATATTTGTATGATCAATATTTGCATCACTTTCTACAGTTTTTTGCTCTCTGCAGCATTTTCCCCATGCCCTAGTACAATGTTTAAAATCGCCAATGAAACATCATTTTTTACCTATGTAAAGGCCTACACTTTAATAATGCTTATATTATTCGTATGATATACTTAGCTTAAACTGCCTCTTAGCACTTATACAGATATATACATATAGAGTAACAATAATTTAAATTTTTTTCCTGAATAATACAGAGGTGCGACCGACTTCTACTCAGTAGTTTTACTTTGGTGCTCTATCAGGGAGAAGACAATTTATTTGGGGCGGGAGGTGGGAGGTTTTGAACAAAAAAACCTTAATCATGATAATTCCTCACTTTTAGCTGCAATTTGATAGCCTGGCTTAACTGTGTGTGGTGTACCACAGTTTCAGACTAACTTACAATGCATTGAATCTAACTGGAAATTATTACAACTTAATTTACTTCTATAATGATGATGTAAACATGGTAAATACGGGTATCTATCAGGCCCTCCAGGATTCCGCGATCGCAGAATATGGCGCGGAATTTCACTTGAGCACAGCAGCATGGAATTGCTTGCGGAATTGAAAATCGTGGAAAAGCCAAGTTGAACTTTCCATGACATTGGGGACATTTTCCATTTTCTGAGAGTAGAATTTCCATTTTTGAGTGCAAAATTTCCTTTTTTGAGTGCAGAATTGTGTGTGATCTGTTTAAAGCACAATTACAGTTTATTTTGGGTGCAAAATTTGTATTTTCTGAGGAGAGAATTTCCATTTTTGAGCACACAATTTCACATGGAATTTGCATTTTCTGAGTGCGTAATTCTGGAGGGTCTCATCTATAGAGATGTATGTACTTATAACCATATATGGGCATCAAATGGCTTGTTATTACAGCATTATTGGTGTCGGACTAACTGTTGCATTTAATAAATCCACATGGCTGTTGTCAACTGCAGCCAGCAGTGGGACCAGTAAACCCCAGGGTATGCCACTGACTTAGCACTATAAGCATGCAGTTGCACAAACAGTATAGTTAGTATATATGCCACTTAACTACATGTATATAAGACTATGCAGGCACCATGGGTACAAGCATGCACGGGAAACTTTAGTCTGGACCAGATCATACCTGTACCTGTGTACAGATAATTACCTGGTTATATGGGTCCTTCTAATTACTGTGCGTACCTGCACGTTGCCAAACATTACCATGCGTAAATGCCATTACCAAGCATTTATATGTAACCACACATAAATGGTAGTTGCTGCCGGGAATTACCACGCACGAGTAGAAAGTATAATTGGTCTAGAACAATTTTTGTGGGAGCTTTAAAGGGGCAACTATACAACATCAATGTATATACCTGTAGTTTTGTCCATTGGACCGATAATACATAAAACCTTTTAAATAATAGATTAGAATACCATGAGTACAGCAGAATCTATTGTATCCAAGACATACATGTAGGTGGGGGGTGGCCAATGACAGCATAGGCATATGAACAAATGCACCAGCAAAATTCCCCTTGTTTGTCATGTTTGTGTATAAAATATGACACACCATTATTATTTTCGGACCAGTCAATCCGCAGTCAATATCTTGGCTTCCTTATTAAAAGTCACATATGTTAAAACAGGCACAATTTTGTAAATGATGTTAACTAGACCCCCCACCCCACCCCCGTACACCCCCAAAAAGTGAAGATGGTAATGATCGCCATTTTACCAGTGTGTATTAGCCAATAAGCCAGAGTTAAAAAGCATCCAACTAAAGTTAGTCACATGTTATCTAGCCTCTGACCCTGTTCTGCAGTAGTAGTAGTAGTAGTAGTAGTAGTAGTAGTAGTAGTAGTATAGTAGTAGTAGTAGTAGTAATAGTAGCAGTAGTTTATTTCCAAACTGGTAAAAAGTAATTTATTGCAATCCCAAGTAGTCCTTGTTTAAATGAAATTAAGCTATTTGGGGGTGATGTTAGCCTACCACCTCCAGTTTAGGGGGCTACCGTTAATTTCATTTCAAGTACGGTAACATGTGTTTATACGCGGCAATGTGCGATTACACGAGGTGTTTAGTGGGACGGTAGGACCTAGCCCAAAAGGACTCTCTATACTATGTGACATAGATAATCATGTAGTATAGAGAGAGCTACTGGGCTAATAAGTGGTATCCATGCAGTCGTTTCGTCACACGGTCGTTTCGTCACAACTATTTTATGTGGCGAACTGACCAGCGGCTGACGGGGGAGAGGGCTTGTGGTGGACCTAGAAGTAAATGACTGATCTCCCAAAACATGTGTATTTCGAATTCTTCTCCCATATATTGCTACTGTCATAGACTCATAGTACTGTATCAAATTTCGTTGCTATATGGCCTACGTTTATGAAATTAAACTCCATGAAGCCCTCCATGAAGACCTGGTATATTTCTTTGCCATGATTAAGGTCATAACTTACTAATTATCAAAGCAGACAATATAACGGTTCAGCCTTTAAAAGATGCAGGCAACCTCTGCAACTGCTTTGATCATTGGCCTATGGTGTAATAATAAAGTGCTGGACGCCCAAAACGCCTTTGATTAGGTAACTCGGGTGTGACGAACTGACTGCGACGAAACGACCATAGATTGTGACGAAATGACCGTGTGACTGTGACGAAATGACCGGCAATTAACCTAACAAGTATATAGGACCAAGTTGTACACAGATGGTTCAATTGTAATGATTGTATCGATCGGTATATTACTGTTCAACAGTCCATTATCAGTAATATTAGGTTACCAGTTACACTAGCGGCATTCTGCCTATACTAGTCGGAGTCTTCTTGCCGCCGTGCTCGCCTGCAGCTTTTTACCATTTTCTGATGAATGGGGCAGGGTCCGCAAGCCGTGCAATCATGTCGTGTCCAGTCAGAAGGTGTGAAAAACGATTCTAAAGGTTTGCAGGAGACAGGTCTTCCGGCTACCACGCATGCAGTAGTTTTACTTTAAATACCGTAAACCATAGCCGGAAGACCTGGGGCCAGTTTCTCAATCATATCAGGTCAAGTCAAAAGGTGTAAAAAAAACTAGTAAAACGGCTTGAGGAGCCAGGTTTTCCGGCTACGTAAACCAGAGATAAGAGACTGAGCCGAAAATGCCAAAGGTCGTCAGGCGATCACCACTGATCATGACTATACACCACCAATGCACAATTATGTAAAAGAAGAAGAACTGATAAAATAGACCACAAGAAATGTGCGTTCTATAGCTGTACCCTGTTCGAACGTCTTTGCTTGCGATAAGAGCAGATATGCTATACAGCTATTATCACTGATTACAGGGACAGTCTCTGATAAAAGAAAACAATGACGTCAGACGTGGGAATTCCCATTTGTTTCAGTGATCAAATTTTCGTTATTTGGAAAGTTTTTAGTTTTTTCGTGGTTATGCATGGGGTAGCTTACGTAGTAACAAGTTACTTAATCGTCAGTCACCGGAGGTTTACCAAAGAGTACTCTTTGCGGGGGTGGGTGGCACTCACTATACTTGGGGTAATGGGGATGTGCCGCGCAAAAGGGTGTGTTTTGGCAAATTTTTCCCTAACTAGGGGTGCCTTTTAACTAAATTCTCCCTAAATAGGGGTTGCCTTATGGCTAAATTGTCCCTAAGTAGGGGTTATATTTCCAGTAATATCTCCCTAAGTATAAGGGTTGTAATTTTCCTGGCTGTAATTTTTCGCAAAAATTTATGGAAGAAACATCAAAATAGTCCCAAGATCCTATGTACTCAACTGGAATCAGAGTATCAGGAATAGGGTTTTTGGCACAGTTTCCTGATTAAAGGATGGCTTTTGACTAAATTCTCCCTAATTAAGGGGTACCATTTTGGCACTAAAGTTCCCTAATTACGGGTACCATTTTTGGGTCTCTGCTGCACATCCCTATCAATTTAATCTAGTGGTAGTGCCCACCCACCCACCCACCCACCCCCACAGCCCACAGTCCCACAGCAAAATTACTAAAGATAGAAAATCTTTAATTAATTAATACCTACTGACCCCTGAGTGATTGATAATGACGGGGGGAGAAGGGCAACAAATACCCTAAATTAAGATCCATCATTGATATAGAGCATATTGATAAACACACTTGTGAGGTGACTTTTTACCTAATGTCTATTTCATAGGTTAAATTGAAGAACTACTGCTCTGTGATTTTTTTTATTTTGATTTACATACTGGACACATATAATAGACTCAAGGCTATATAAAACCTTTTAATATTCACCTTTCACAACAGCACACAAGTAGCTATAGCATGTCCCAAATGAGGTCTGATGAAAGTTTCGTAGGGTTGAAGATGTATTTCCTTTATCCACTTGTAAGTGTCTGAATGTTCGCTAAACTTCGCTTGCCTGATCATGTATATTATGTTTGCTTCAGCACATGCTGATGACACATGCTGATAATTGCTTACGCAATTTTAGTGCAAGAATCAAAACATTACTCCAAGCTAGATTTTCTTCATCATGTACACCATCTAAAGCGATTACCTAATTATTAGACAGCACAATGTGGTTATAGTTGTTGTTTTTGTGGCCAATATATATTGCTTTGCATTTGGATGTATTAAAGTTTATATATAGTACTAGTTTCATTGTATCAGACCATTTGGTTCATTTGTATAAGTTATTAGGCTGTATTTATCGCTCTGATGTGAACGTAGCCAAAACAATTTATCATTTGCAAAGGTTCGATCATATTCTTCCCTATATCAGGCATGCCATTAAAAATATGAGAATTTTTTTTAATGGCACTGGACCTAGAATACTGACCCGATACACACCATTACATTCCAGGCTGAAAAATATATATGCCTACATATATACATCGATGTCAAAGTAATCCTCCTTTAAATCTAGGTCACTTAAGAGAGGTTGCATTTTGAAGGTTTTAGTATGAAAGTTATCACTTTAGTGGAAGTCTTATGGTATAGTGACTAGCAAGAAAAATAATAATGCTATAGCAACCAAACACAAAGTAGACAAGAAAGCCGATAAATCTTTACTCTCTGCTTGAGGGGGTATTTGCAGCGCAAACTTGCAATATTAATAGTCAGCTGTTTCCTTAGGAGTTCAAACTACCCCTGGCCTTATATTGCTACCTTTGGCCAATAGTTGCCACAGGGTCCTATGAAGCTTAATTGGCTAATTGTGCAGTGCAGCCACGTTTTGTGCATTTTTCTCTTCTTTTGTGTACATATGTTTGGAAAATTTTCCCATTAAGGGTTAAAATACTCCCTATTATGCTACGCTGGGTATATATGTATTATTTCGAACTCCCCAGCTACAATACTCATCACAGGCTTTGATATACTCAGCATGAGCTGTGTGAAGCTCTTCAGAAGTGTTATTGCGAACCTCAGCACGAAGTTTATTATTTTTTTTTATAAACTGTTTCCGTCTCGGTGATAGGTTGAGAAGTGACATTGTGGTGTAATTGTCAATGGGAAAGGTTATAACCTAAGTATATAAATAGTAATGTTTTGAGTTATCGGTAATGTTTGCTGAATATATATTAAATTTTATTGCAAAGTCAATATGATATTCCAAATTACCGCTGCATGGATAAATTGTTCGGCTATGATAGAAGTGAATTGTAAATTTAGGATGCAGTGTTATACAATGTACAAGTGTTGTGATCCCTAATCTACAACAATAATGACAGAACACCGGTACCTATCACCAAAATGCGTACTACTAAATATGAAGTACACACTAGAATTGTTAACTTGAAAGTCACCCTAAAGAGTGTCTAACAACTAACCAACCTGTCATTATATAGTGTATAATGTAATGCAATTCTGCAAATTTATTTCAACTAAAGTAGTTTAATCAGAAGCCTAACAAGACCCTAAGAGTTCAAGAACCAAACCTAATCTAGCAATGACCAAGAGTAAATTGTATTTGTAATATGTCAGGCACGGGCGGTCACCACAAAGGAATATAGCATAAATCAGGTGGTCCAGTCGAATCCAGTAGGTCAGTTCTTCCAAGTGATAATCATAGACGTAGGCATTATTCAATGGTCCAGGCAGGCATTTAATATTCACGTATTCCGTTGTATCAGGCCAGTTACATTCAAGACATAGTAAAAGCGAAGACAGTTCAGAAATACATGGTAAACGGTTCATACATGCAATACATGTTCATCATTGAGAAGATCCGCGGGCCAAATGCACAGAACAACAGGGACTCCTAGCCGACGGGGGAACGCTCGGCTGACCAAGCGTAACGGGTGCACGCAGTGCAGTCGGTAACCTGGTCTCCTCAGGTGGCAGATCCCATGTTCACCACAAAGAGCACAACAAATAAATAGATAGTGATTGGTATTGGGGCATAGTGGTGGACAATCACATTACTGTATGCCCGGAACTGTATGCATGCTAACCCTGGAGAGGTGATTGGCTTAGTTGAATAGGTGCAGGAACTGTACTTGAGTATAACAGCATGGGAGGGAGGGGGCTGTGCACGTATACATAGCCATGTAGATTTGACAGTTCCTTTACTGACAAGCGAGCGATACGAACAAATCAGGTATTGTTTGTGGAAAAGAGCTTGCTTGGGTTATTGATTTGTATTTGTAAAGCTCGCCCATCAAAGCTCCAAGGGCACTTGGGTTCTTTACCCCCAAGTTGTAAATGATTTAATAGCTTAACTTCCCCTCTCCGGTGTACGGTTAATCCGCCCCACAGACGACCCGCCCTCAAAATTTTAAAGACGACCCGCCCTCCATGCCCTCAGTCTATGTGGATGTTGGCCACAATAACGGCATTCT
>JAAUYG010182770.1_pt1 | contig 11529 bp, 9 predicted proteins | sample 7278091 | NCBI WGS metagenome assembly JAAUYG01 (sample SAMN14350201, study PRJNA611818) | marine sediment metagenome | isolation source: surface marine sediment (0.6m) | place: French Polynesia: Moorea | collected 2018-08 | reverse complement strand
CAAGCTACAGGCTACTCGGGCGACAGGCCTTCCACGCACGCAATCGCTAAGCGATTACTGACATGACAGACAGCGATTTTCACTATCACTGGGTTGTTTCCCTCACAAAGAAACATGACTGGACACACACACACAGCGTGACAAGCTGTGACGTTGAATGCCGCATACAACTTTCGGGATGCGTCTTCCGCACAATCCAGACTTTTCAGCGCTTAACGCTATTTGCTAACTTTCTGAGGCCGCTTCTTAAAGCTTCTTGCTTCTTGCTTCTGGACTGATTCAGATCCGTTCTTATGACAGTGTCACTAACTACTCAGGCATCTCCTGAGGTTAAGAACTTTCTGCCAAATTACAGCTCATTCGGCTGTTTTCACGTCTCGCAGATGACTCAGGCAAAACAAAGTTCCACTGTCTCCCAGCCTCTCGCTCTAGCTTTCGATACAGTTCACTATACTATTCGATCTCACAGCGCCAATCTTCTGACATTATAGCAGCCCGGTATAGCTTCCCAGCCATGACTTCTCTCCTCGGCTATCTCTTCACGACTGATGAAAACGACGCTCAGACCACACAATACCAGGCCAGGCCGAAACTTTCTAGAATTCGACAATTCCACAAATTTACCAAAATAGCTAACATGCCATGCAGAGCCAGCAACGCTATACCACCCCTCCGGTCAAGTGTACACAAATGGCGCTATTTCGGAAACCGCTGAATATTAATGAGCTACATACACGTGCTAAGGACCGCCAGCAAGATTTTCGAAAACACGCAGCTTCTGGGAATCTAGGCACCGTCCAACAACAGGGGCAAGCAACCCACACATGCAAATCATGTGCTCTCTCATAACAACTCCTGGCTGTGATTTCACCATGCTGAGCTACTCAATCTGAGGTAAACCGAGTTTGCACAACAAAACAAGAAAACTCCTCACATGGATAAGGATCTTGCAGGCAGAGTGCTGGCTATGGTCTATCCTGTGTGAATGTCTGGCTTTGCAGTGAGCTGAACAGTGCCAAAGGATGGAGTGCAAAACTCTCTATTAAAAAGCAGAAGACTCGGTCCACCTTTGAAGAGGCTAAGACCAAACTATGCTAGGCAAAATGAGACCTGGAAGTGGCACGTGAGGTTGCTCATGCTTCTGAGGTGAAGTACAAAGAGGTCAGAGAACAGGCCAGGAAAATTTCTCTTTCTCACACCAGACAAGTAGCCCCTGACCAGGTTAAGGCCCTGAAAGAAGGACTGGCATGCTTCAAACATAAGCCCCAGCATCTACACTCAGTTGTGTAGGACACTGATGACCCAGCTCAGAGAGTGGAACTGAAGAAGCGGCTGAGGGACATGGTTCTCCAACTTGAACAGTTGATGTGGGAGTGTGACAAGTCCCAAGATAAAGTCAAAGTCATTTGTAGTGAATAAATGTTCACTGAATGAGTCACCGAATCAGCTAAAAGCTCAACCAGCAGCTTTGACCAATCTTCAGTTAGAGGAGCAGTTGACAGAAATTCGTCAGGTCACTAAAAATATCAGATCAGATCCCATTTGTGACATTCCCATATTGTGCCTCAGCAAACACCATTCTGGCCATGAGTGCTGTCACTTGCACTGTGGCCCAGAGTCAGTAATAATCTTAGGTGTTTTATCAACAATAGATGTTCTCACACCTTGCTCTGAACTGTTAGGCTGAAAGCATTCACTATAAGAGTGTTGCAATGAGGCTAGCTCTCGGAAGGACCATTTTGGTCAACCTCTTATATGTGTATATGCCATTAATATATAAAAAAATTAGGCACCAGTATTATGTGTATTAGTGTGTGGTTGCCCATATAATAATTGTAGCACTAAAACTAGCTCTAACACTGAGCATGTTTAGCGGACAGTGTGTCCCCATGTCTTTAATGTACTGTGTCCTCAGTAACTGGTTCTATTGTTATATAACCTGCTTTCTATGCACAGGCCGATGACGACATTAGGTCCTTAAGAAGGGTGAAAAATATGTACTGTTTAATGCCTTTTGGCCATCATATATAATGTTTATGTCTTCATACAAAACATTAATAGGTTTCAGGCGGTGTTTACATTATATGCGGCATGGGGTGGTTTTCATGTAGTTTCATTTAAGACCAAGTTTATATAAATCAGCATATAGGTTATGCAGTTATAGGTGTTTATGTATTTTCGGGTATGGCACCACGGGTACAGTAATGAGTATTAGCCAGTATATAGACCTTTGATGCCAGCTGCCAGATACCGTTGCTAGGGCAATTGTGCTGTTACATCAATTGTATTCAGTGAATGTTATATCATACATAGAATGTAATATTATAAAACAATTGTGTTAGTAAACATCCTTACTAAATATAACCACGTCAAAATGCTTATTAGAAAGTAAGTGTCAGAAAAAAACTTACCGTGGTGCGGTAGCCAATATAAAAAATCTGTACACCAGCAAGTGGCAACAGCGTAATATTAAAATCTTGGTTACTAACCAGGCCGTTCCTTGTTATTAATGCCCATTCTTCTGCTGTATTAATACTGGCCAAGGAACTATTATTTTTTCTGCATATATTTTGAGCATTTTTCCACGACAGAGTTCCACTTTCGACGGGCACCCTGTAGCAACTGCTTTTTAAACAGAGTGTTCTGGTATCGTCTTTGGTCTGAACTTGACCTCCCGCTTCAACTAAGCTTTCAGACATCAATGATGCACGAAACTGCAACCTCATATTACACAGTGAATGCGTATCTACAATCATGTCCATGCAAGAATTAATCGCAGACTCCCACTGGGAATCATAATCCCACATGAAGAGACATATGCCACGCCAAGTAAGATATGCCTGACTTGTTTTCGTGAGATTCCACGTTTGCACGACGAAAGCAGGTAGGTCAAATTCGTGCCTGGCAGCCTGATATATTCGGACTGAATCCGCACACACAGTGTCTGGAAAGATGACTAATATGTCATAACAGCAACATATGGGGAGCTGTGTTGGTCGCTGTAAACTAATTCGCCTCTCGGTCCAGCTATCCAGCTGGACTATGACATCACCACAGAGACCTTGGGGTATAACTGGATGTATTTTATCGTACATGTACCCTCCAACATCTCTGAAGCAAACCTCACCAAAGTTACCCATACGTTTCAAGGTAATGTGAATGCCCGAACCCAGAGAAAGACAGTGCAAGTTTATCCTTACTTTAAAATTATATGTCGTTTCAGATATTACATCAGGAAAAGACGTAAAATATGCATATGCCTCATCATTGCTCCCATCCATGAGCAATCGAATGCCATCGGCGAAGCACTTCTCAAAGTGTTCCAAATTCTTTTCGCAGCCCCAGTAGGCTACAGTCAGAGTTAATGGACTCCTGCGGTCCGTTGAATAGAAATGAAAATAAAACTCTTGTTGAATTTCTTGAGCTAATTCTGACATCGGATGTGCCTGGCTGAGCATAAAATAATTCAACTGAAAACAATCGCCATCATGCAAACGCATGTGGAAAGTAGGTTCGGAGTTTGCCCACCTGTAATACCTGTTGACACCATGATAAAAGTATGTCCATGATGCCCGCCACACCACAGTTTTTCCCTTGTTACCGTAGAACATATTTTCTACATGGTGTGGTATAAAATTAAAAATTCCATAACAATCAGTGACGTACAGGGAAAAGTTAACACTGAGTTTTGAAAGTTTACTATACTGTTTCAGTACAATAAACGCTCGATGTCCCAAAGAGGCACCATTGTTATTGAACGTATCCAGAAAATCTTTGGCCGTTCCCCTCGAACAAATACTGCCAATGTACGGATTGTTGGTGTAACTTGCGAATTCTACCGCAAAAAAATAGCCCACCCATAACGCAGCCAGCGTGAAAGTAGCCTTCATATTCCAAGTTACTTAAGGTCATTTGAATGTATTTATCTGAAATCACTGCCACAATATACATAAACGTACCTTCCATGTCCACTGAAATTATGCGCTTACTTTGTATGTCATTTAACAGAATTGTGTGCGCCTGTGACGACTTGGACAGCGAGTCTACATATTGCCTAAATGACAGTGACAATACGGAGCCATTGAAGCTGACATTGCTCTGTGATAACATAAGCGCCATGGTCATATCCCCGATACTGGAAATAATAGAATTATTACAAAATTCTAAAGGTTTCTTGCACATCCAAGTATAAAGACGTGCCAGTAAGTGGTCTATCATCAAGAAGTCCACAACTGGACCATCATAAAATAAAACTTGGGTTTTGGTCTCAATACAACGTAATCGACCACTTTTCACAATAACCCTGTCCCCAAGATATGCTTGTATGTGGAAAATATATAAGCTGCCTCTTCCGCTGCCAAACCAAGCCAAAGTTTGTTGGGTGTTCAGCTGGCTATTAATTTTATTGGATACGGAATATCTATCTCATCTGCATCCAATAACTTTTGGGAAAAGACATAAAGCATTCTCAAGTACGACTCCCCAACATAATGCGTGTAGCCGAGTAAATTCCAGCGAACCATTCCATTCCATTGGTAGTCGGGAAACTCGGTAGATACATAGAAATCATTGTCATGTATTTGATATATGAAAGAAACGTTAGCATAATTTTCAAACACATAGCGGTTTTCATAAAACCGCATGAGATTCTGAGATGCTGGACGAAGCAAAATGTGCATTATGTTTTGAGAAGAATAAAAACTCGTGATAGGAAACTCTGGGCAATACCAACCTATCAGTCCTTTAGCCATATTACTATGCACAATATGGGACCTGTCGATCACCATGGCCCGCAGCGTTGTGCATCGTGATGTCATGGCCACATGCATATGCAAGAAGGTGAGGTTAATTTTAAATTCTGGATGTACTTTGATAGTCCATCTCCATACGGCAGAAGTTTCACTTTCTCTAACTCTGGTTGCTGGCATAGGAATCACAAAGATGGAGGAGACCGATCCACATAATTTAGAATCGGCATCAATGCTATGATACAGCATTCCATTTTCATCAGTATGTTGATATCCCCGTAATTACTCCGCCTCAATTATCAGTAATGTCTGGCATGGATATGTATTATGGATTGTTCTTGGAATGGCTTTGGTGAGTTCTGATATAGTCTGTGGAGCCTGGCGTACATGTAATCCAACAGGAGTAGACGTTTCATAAACGACGGTCCGAGCTATGTCGTACGTTATAGTCCTTAGATACACATGCCATTTATTCCCCAGAGTAATGAAATTTCTCTTACTAATCGCATCGTTATTTGAAGTTAATGTTCCGCATTCTGCAGTTATGGCATGTGGAAAGAGTAAACAAACAAAAATGCTGCAAAACAGTAATGTCATCTTTTCCATGACCAAGCTTTTCGAACTTCTATTCAATTCTGCAAGCAGGATGATTTAAAGGACTCGACATCTTTGCAGTGTAACTAGAAATAAGTCCAAATGAGTGCATGAATGCACTGATCAGAACAGCATTTACTACCTTCATCGTTACGAATGTTGCTTAATATATTTGTCCTTCAGCGAATCGAGGGGTGGCAGGAGCAGCAACAGCACCACCACCACCACCAGCACCAGTAGCATCAGTGGTTGTAGTAGTAGTAGTAGTAGTAGTAGTAGTAGTAGTAGTAGTAGTAGTAGTAGTACTTTTCGATTTTTTTATTTTTCTACCATGAGACCATATTAGAAAGTCACTTTTAAAACTCTCCCGTTTTTACGGTTGCTTACGAATCCTTTGTCGGCGAATACTTTACTTTTAATGTTAGAAATTTATTAAGTTAGTTCTGTCTTGTCCATTAGACATAAATCCAATTAGTTAATTGTTCAATTTTAGGTAGATGATCAAATCCCTAGGCCTCTAGTTTATGGACTGTCTTTTGCTTACTTGCTTGTTTGATTCACTAACAGGCTGATTTATCTTTGAAAACTCCATGAAATTAATGTACAATTTCTCTATAAGCTAATCTGGTTTTGGCACACAAATATATTAGGCCAAGGCAGAGATTTCGTTTGGAAGTAGAATTCCGTGACACTTCAATAGCTAATAAACATTTTAAAAACCGTGGGACAACCTTTGTCAACAGCATCACACTGACACTATTTGCTATTTGATTCATCCTGGCATGGGCATCGAGGTCCGTTCCTTCGCTCTTATTGTGGTGTATGATCTGGTAGGTAAACAGGTAATATTGTCGTCTGCGTCTTGGGCTGTTAGTACCCGATAGCCCCTCAGGCTACACACGCCTACAATGCAGATCTAGGTACGCAGCCCACATCCTCAGGGGAAGCGTCTTCATATAAATCGGTCACGCTCCCCCAGGTAAGAATAACCGTTAAGTCGCAAAAAATACTAGGCGTGGCTGAGTTCCTTGACAAGATACCGCGATGGCTGTCCGTCGCGGATTCTGGCCACTGTCATGCTGTCATCTTTCTCGTCACGCTTCAGTGAATATGCCATAATGGTGGAATGAAGGGGGGGGGGGGGGGGTCAGTGGTTGCATGAGGTTGACCGTTCTATCATAGCCAAAGGGTCCGTAACACTGGTGACAATGTGATATATATTTACTGAATCATCGGATCTGGACTGAAGCGTTCCGGCTCTCTGTGAGAGGTAAGATGCAGTTTTGCTCAGTCTGGATTTTATGTCGTTCAAATGCGATGCAAAAATTGAAAAAAAACAAACAAAAAAAAAAACAAAAAACATTTCTCTATGCAGCTGTCTGATTAATGACTGCCCCAAAGTATCTCTATGCGTCAATACTATATTTTGGGGATAATAACATCAGACTGTTTGGCGACTAACGTGAAACTGACGTAATTGGTTCGGTAGCATTAGTTTTTGAAGAAGAAACATCTATACAGCTGTATGGTTCAATTCAGGTGTCTATACATATATATCAATATCCGCGTGTATGAAGCTGTCTGGTTATACGTGTACATAGTTACTTGAAGTTCTGACTTCTACATATTTACACATCAATACAGAGTGTTTGTGATAACAATTTATATGACTGCCTCTTGATAACCTCAATTTGAAACACAAATTAGCAACTATACGCATTCCTAATTATTTCATTATCCTACATTAATAATAATTATACTTAATTGGTATTTGACGCCTGCTTGTTTGTTTATGTGTTTATTTATTTATGTATTTATTTATTATATATATTTATTATTTATTTATTTATTATTTATTATATGTATTATTTATTTATTTATTTATTTATTTATTTATTTATTTATTTATTTATTTACTTATTTGTCTACATACTTAGCTTTTACAGAGAAACTGTCGACCTATTTCCCACAGCAAAAAAAAAAGTCCTTCTTGAAAATCGTGGGAAAAAGATAAATCAAAACAACATAATGATGAAGATTTTATCAAATAAATGAGAAAAAAAAAGAAAAAGGCATAGAATCTTCCTGGGTGTACACAGTGACAGTAATTTTTTATCTGCTGTGTCTGTCCTGGTTCGAGTCACGCAAGGATGGCCACCACCAGTGTTTTCTGTAGCGGGCCAGCCCACTTTGCTCCACGCGCACGAGGACCTCGCCGTCAGAGGTCACAGCGCAGCAGAGTACACCGTGTGATCAAACAATATCCTCCCACTGCATGGGGTTGACATGGTTTCCGAGTTTCCTGCATGCCTTTCTTTGGCTGCTATTTGCTGCGCCTCTATTTAGCGGTAAAACGCAGCGTCTCGTGGCCATCGCTACGTGGTGACCGCAGAGAAATAGCGATTTCTTAAAACGCCATGTTGACCGTGTCAAACTTTGTCAGTGAAACGAGCCACAGAAAAAGATAATTCTTTCTGAAAAACATCTTGAAGAGGTAAGCATCAATCATATATATTACTGTATTTATAGTTGGTAGTTTATATATGCAGTGACGGGCGAACGTTGGTTCACAAAGTAGGTCGCCATGCTGTGAGACGTGTACAGAAGTCTGCCGTTTCACTCCGTGGGATGGGCTTTTTTTGATTGCGTCACCAACATTATGAAGTTCACAAGTGAAAGGATACGGCCTAAATAGTTAAAATGACACACAAATAATACAAATACAAACTTTGGGTCTTGCCAGAGCCGAGTGTCGACGAATCTCGTGTCATTCATGTTATTAGATGTAGGAAGTCGTTAAGGCGTCCACTTTATTGGACTTTTGCTTCTATTCTATGTCACGTACCGGTATTTCACTTTAAATCATGTAAATGTATCGTGCTGCTATAAGATCAGTAACGCGTATGATCAAGCGTTTCTAACCATTTCGAATGTAAGAGAGCGCTTAACATGTGAATGTAGTCCCCAAACCTACTGGAAAAGAAACCACAGCAGTCCCTATCTAGTAACGCCACTCTATTTGGCAAGAAATTATGGCAGCAAATTACAGAAGTGGCCTTCTTCGGAGAGGATCAGTACATCATAATAGTAGTGCAAAGATTTTTGGTCACATTAGAGAGGGTATCATCTGTAGACAGTGCCTACCAGAGAGGGACCACTGTAATCCGATTGGAGATCATCATCATCATCATCATCATCATCATCATCATCATCATCGTCGTCGTCGTCGTCGTTGTCGTCGTCATCGTCGTGGCGTTCTTCAAGGCATGTTAACGAAACTGTTCAAAGTACCTCATGAACTGCAAGTAGAATTTCTTAACAAATCTGTGAAATCCAAAAGAGTGAATGCATCAGCCACTGTACAATGCACAAGACCGAACTATGCATCAGCCACTGTACAATGCACAAGACCGAACTGATTGGGCAGGGCTAGTTCCAGCACACCCAGGCCTAGTATTCTTATATGACTAATATTAGTCATTAATATGACTTAGTCATTAATATGACTAATATTAGTCATTAATATTACTTATGTGACTAATTACTTATGACTAATGTTCAGTACTACGTCACTGTTCAGTATCGAAACATTTTGCAAACGTTCCGCAACAGTCGTGTACTAAAAATAGGAAATTTTGCAAAACGTTTGCAAACGTTTCGATACAGAACGCAGCCCAAGACCCGTGTGACTGATCATAAGTGTAACAAGAAAGGCCGCTATGGCAGCAGAAAACCCCACCCTCCTACAAAATCGGAATACTGAAAAGTCCCAAGTCATCTTTTTTTTTTTTAAATCCTATAAGACAGATTGAGTAATATCCTAAGATATTTCAATTCGACGATCTCTGTATAAAGCGTGAAAGCACGCGTAATCTTTTCGGAATAACACCTGACGACAGATAAACTACGTTTCAAGAACCACTAGCTTTAATCTGTGTGGAATATTAAGACAGTTAAATGCCCTCATCCAAATTTTGAAAAATCGCGATAGAAAAAAAGTAAAGTTTTTTGTTGTAACAAAACTTTGTCCTGTGAGACAGTCCTAATTTCAATTACTGTCCGCTTGTGTGGCACTGCGTACGTCTAATTTAAAGTCAAGGGGGAAATTGGAAAGAATACAGGAAAGGCACAAAAGGACAGGTTTTTTTAAAAGAAAATTGTGCAAGACAAGAGCAGCTTTTTTTGTTGAATCTGGAATGAGCTCGCTACACCTATGAGTAAGAGCTTTAGCAGTCAAAGTTTATAAATGTTTGAATGGAATCCAGCATAGTTTATAAATGTTTGAATGGAATCCAGCATTCACGTGTAACCAATTTACGAAAGGTGAATTGTGTACAATTTCAGAGATCAAAATGTTGTTTTATTACCTGATATTAATGCAATAACGTATGGAAGGAAATCTTTTACATACTGTGGATCTCATGTATGAAAAAAACGCACCCCCACATATAAAATCTGCTCCGACCTTAAAAAACTCACACGCATACACCTGCATAAACCACCGAATCCAACTTGCAGTCTGTGATATGACCATGATTGGTTGAAAGCCGACTATAAGCCTGATTCACCTCCCCCGACCTTGAAAAACGTTTAAAAGGGGTTGATAAAGTCTTGGACGGGTCCATTTTGTCCTTGTGTTTTTGTAAAGCCCCAGAATGTTTTAAGATGTTTTATGATATGCTAGGACATATGGCAGGAATCATTCTCATTTGTACATATTCATTATTTCATGTTAAAAAATGTTTACTACTTTAGTGCAATCGACAATAAATAAATCTTTATTCTTATTCTTTTGGAGATATACTCCTCGCATATGGCTTCCTATTAGTGTTTAATAACAACATATGCCCTAACTCTGCTCTTTGCGTGTCAAAAAGGCACGACCTTGAATTTGACATTTTCAAGATTACTCAATATCAAATAGAACGATGCAGTTGGACTTATGACCTATAAACACAGATAGATTATGAGATATAGGCTTTGAGCGACCTTGAACCAAAGAGAACCGAATCTTTCAAAGTCACCCTTTGCAAAATATAATGGAATCCACACGCACAACTCGCTATTGTGGTCCAATAGTACCTACGTGTCTATCTCTCATCGTTTAGATGTTCCACCAGCGGGAAAAAAATGTTCTCGTATCTCTTATCATTATGCTAAAACAACCCACACCAACCCCCAACCCCGCCCCCAGTTCCACCCTTGCCCTAGGAGATTTTTTTTTTCAAAATGAAATTATCTCTTCTTGGTTCTGAAAGAAGGCTTCCTGACAAAAACTTGAAGTTAATTTTGTTTAAAACTGTTTGAGATATTTTGTTCACAGACACGCCGACACACACTGGAGGCTGGAGCATCCCAATAAACTGCACCTAGCTAAGGTGGGGCACGCTTTAACAAAACCTCACTAACTCTCCTACAAAATCATTACGACTTATGTTTTTGGTAACCTTAAACTACATGTACAGATGTAATAGGTCAGGAAATTTGAAAAGTGTGATTCTAGATAGCTGACGTAAGAACTACGACAAAAATCCAGCAGCAGAATTAACGAGTTTTGACATTTCGTACCAGCGCTATTAAGGTAAAATCTATGTAACATATTTTCACTCTTCACTATGCGAGGACTGTCTATATGTATTCTAATATCAGAACTGTCGCTTCAAGAGAAAACATTTGTGCAATACTACGTAACGAATATTTAACCGATTATGAAAAAAATCTATAGGTAGGTGCTAAAAGAAGTTTCGCAAATAATGTGCCAAGACCATTTTCGCCTTTACCTGGAAAATCAAATGCCAAAGATTTTTTTTTTGAGGTAAATGTTTAAATAAATACACCTTGTTACAACGGCAAGCATCTTTGTTGCATTAAGCTAAATTTCTGCATCAGGGCAATAGCAGTTGCCGGTTCAGATTCTGGTCGCTGTGTACTGTTTCGCCTTAGTATCTAGTATTATCAAAGATATTACACGGATCGTCTTTGGTATTATTAAAGCTGCATTTTGTCTCAGTTGTAATCTGTTGTTTCAGTCGGAACTCCTCGGCTGTTTTCGCAATGCATAACATGCCTCGGATGGATCACGATGTATTGATATGTGGCAGATCACCACATTTCTCCGCCGGAAATGAAATTTACTTCATAACAAAAGTTCCTACGCCAAGAAATATTTTGAGCGATAATACAAATT
>JAAUYG010072238.1_pt1 | contig 11529 bp, 9 predicted proteins | sample 7278091 | NCBI WGS metagenome assembly JAAUYG01 (sample SAMN14350201, study PRJNA611818) | marine sediment metagenome | isolation source: surface marine sediment (0.6m) | place: French Polynesia: Moorea | collected 2018-08 | reverse complement strand
AGGTCCACATTAACTCACACGCATACACCTGCATACACCACCGAATCCAACTTGCAGTCGGTGATATGACCATGAGTGGTTGAAAGCCGACTATAAGCCTGATTCCACCCACCCCCACCCCAACACAGAGGTGGTAAATACTTCACTATATACACTGTTTATATACCAGCAACTTCGTCTTGGTTCACATTTTTGCACACATGTATATTCGTTTATTGGCATTGTCGCCATTGCAGTCTACGTGGTTCACGTTTTTATTGACTGATTAATTTACTGATTGATTGATTGATTGATTGATTGATTGATTGATTCATTCATTCATTCATTCATTCATTCATTCATTCATTTCGGAATAATGTGTTTCGATCATTATCGATAGCTATTGAAAGCTCAAACTCCGGTCACTCATGTTGCAAACCAGTATATGATAACTGGTGCATGGTTAGGGCATACGTTGCTATTGAATACTCCTAGAAAGTGCTGCTAGCTGCTTGCTTCGTTCTATCCATCAGTCAATCCATCATCAGTCACTCGGTCACTCGATCACTACTAACTCGTCTTATCACTCACTCACCCACCCACCCACTCGTTCACTCTATGTGCAAAAACATCTGTATTTACTTCAGACTCAGAAAGCTGCATTGATTCCCGACAGAGCCCCGTAGAGAAACACCGAAGCTGCAGTGCAGTATATGAATTGTCGTAAACACTTCATCGTTTCCCACGCACCGCCATCTCGTGTGTCCATCGTCCATTGAGCAAGCGCCAAAACGCTACGGACTATAACGTGCACTCGCTAGGCACTTGACATTTAAAAAAAAAACCGTTTAAAGGATTCTGTCGAAATACCTGTAACCTGTGTGTACCGGCTTTACATTGGAGGTCAGTTTGGGCCCGGTACATGTATGTATTCATTAAATGTCATCGATGAAGCGTTTTTGATCTAACGTCGTCTCCCTAAGGCGTTTGCATGCGACATTTCTTTTATCTTCAAGGACATGTGTAACAAAGCTTTCAGGGGGATTATGTGATCTGAGAAAATATCACGTCCCCGTGCTACATGGTGCCAGGACCCTGTGTGTCGTTTACGTCAGTGGCGTGATCAGAGAACACAGAATACACAGTTGGTGTGACGGTGACGGCATTGTTGTTTATTATGACAGATACGTATACATGTTGTTGTTTATTATGACGGATACGTCCATGTTGTTGTTTATTATGACGGATACGTATACATGTTGTTGTTTATTATGACGGATATGTACTGAAATTAGAAAGAACAAAATTTCGGAATCGCCCATGCGCCACTTTACGTAGAGGACACGTACATGTAGATGTAGATGAACGTACACGTAGCAAATGTAATTAACGGGTAACAAAATGCCCGTATAAACAATGGTGATGACACGTCGCTCAGTCTGATCACAATAACTTTACTATATGAGCTTGTGTCACTGTATCACAAGTTACCGATTCTATGACTCGAATTCCTGATACACCGGTATAGTGTCTCAGGACGAATGGCGATGACGCACATCTCGTGTCACCGGTCAAGGTCTCAGTCGCGCTGATATCATGTGACTGACTGTCGTCAGCCACGCTATATCCTGTATACGTGGCTATCAAACTGCGGCGATTTGCAAAAGTACGAGGGTATAGCTCTTCCAAGTCCAGGTCATAACTGAGGTCAGCGGGAATAGGGTTCAGGGCTTCTGTCTGCAGGAAATGTGCTCCGAATGACAGCGGTCCCCGCGGGAGGTCAATATAACATCGATGTAAGTCTTACAGTAAGGGCGTGTAAGTGACAGTTTTATGTACATCTATGGGAACATTTTTGTGTGTCATTTAAACTCTTGCCCACGATCATGACCTTTGCTGCACTATATATAGTCGCTGGTATATAATAATCGCGACTCAAATTGATGTAGTTGTGTAATGTAGTGTTACATTTTGTAGCTTACACTATATCAAGTAAGGGTTACGTGGGCGTTCCCGGGATCGATGGGAGATTTGTGCGAACGTGTACTGTACATTACTATTTTCATGCTGGCAGGATCTCAAACGTTCTTGATAGGCTTTGATTTCATCACGGAGAAATGAGACACAGATGTGTACATGATATATAGTAGCAACTTCTTCAAGAGATGCTTCGCACGTGCTAAAAATGACACAAGCTACCACGTGACAAGGGGAGAGTGTTCTTGTGCCTGTTGAAGTAAAATATATTCCCATCTAATTTTTACCTCTACTTGACTGTCCCAGGAGAGCTAATGCCATGGCACGGGCGTCCACCGTCCGTCCGTAAAGATCATTTCTCAGAATCCATAGACCCAATAAAGCAAAATTTTGTGGAAAGGTGCACGTAGCTATAGCCGCCATATCTCCGGCCCAATTTTTCAGTTTCATTTTTTTTTTTTTTTAGATTTGGTAATTTTAACATTTTTTGGGATCCTGTGGGAGTGTGAAATTTCAGAACGCCACTCCTTTCACAATCATTCTTTTCAAGCAAACATTTTCTAATTATTCCCTGTATTCTGTCCTCAAAAAAGTTACTTCTTGGCCTGTTTCTCGAGAAAGGCTGGCCATAGAGCAAAAAGAAGTGAAATTTTGGAATTATGTGGAAGTTGTAATATTCATATATGGAGCACATTTGACCTTTCAGTTTTTAATGTCATTTTGGGGTCATTCGATGCACTTGTCTCAAAGTGGCCTGCAACGCAAGAACGGTTGACCGTAAAGCGAAACGGGGTGAAATTCGGGACACTGGTGTAGTTGTAATATGTACCTTTGACCTTTTAGTGTTTAGTATCATTTTAGGGTCATTAGGTGCACTTGTCTCAAACTTGAATGGCCTGTTACTCGAAATGGCTGTCCGTAGAGCAAAACGGAGTATAATTTGGGACTCAGGTATTAGTAATATCTAAATGGGGAATCTTTGAGCTTTCAGTGCTCAAGTTCATTTGGGGGTCATTCGGTGTACTTGTCTCAAAATGGCCAATAATTCGAAACGGCTAGCCATAGAACATAATGGTGAAATTTGGGGCAGTTGTAATATGCTTATGTAGTACCTTTGACTTTTTAGTGTTCAATGTCATTTCCAGGTTACTCTGTGTATTTGTCTGTAAATGGCCTGTAACTCTAAAAGGGCTGGTCAAGGAGCAAAACAGAGTTAATTTTTTGACTCAGGTAATTGTGAACCATATAGGAGATACCTTTGACCTCGTGGCGTTAAGTCATGTGGTGGACATTTGGTGCAGTTATCTCAAAATGGCTACAACTTGTTTCTGGTTTCGGATTATGTGAGAGCGTGGCACTTTAAAATTTGAACACCGTAGTAAATGGAGACGCTTATAATTAAACCTCAAATTTGTGGACGTTGGTTCATCGTGGAGTGAAGCATGAATATAAATGAACCTACACCTTTAAAAGAAGCAAGATACCTCACACATCACCAAAACATGACCATTAGGCAGGAACCTTAACTTGATGTCACATGGCAAGCGGTTAAACATCACGTGCACAGAGAGAAGGCCCATGGGCCTCTTGTTTGTTCATTTCCACTTGTATTTTTTTCTGTTGAATCACTGATGCAAACGCGTCAGTTAATGAATTAAAGATTATATTCCACAAAGGTTAATGGGGATGAAGTGTTCGTTTGATGTTTCGATTCTATTAAGCATTCTATTTGGTGGGCTTGCCATGCCTATTGAACCTTGCCTGAGTAACATTAACACACTAATTATACAGTATGCTACACTTTCCAACCCGTTGCCGATGAACCTTCATTAAAGTTGATATTATGTCTAAATATCATATACTGTTCAGTCACAAATGAGTGAGTGTATCTGCAACTATTATATGTTGCAATTACACCTTAGCTGATATAAGTATTGTAGTAGCTCATCAGACAAATAAACCTACATGTACATGTAAATGTATTACATGCTTACAAAGTGTGTCCTTGAGAATTTCACTTGTACTGCTACGAAATACTATTGAATAACTTTCGGATTGAGCGTCCGATCTGAAAGAGAGCGAGCTACCATTCGAACACTGAACGTCATTAGTTTTACATTTATCCACCCATACGGTGTTGCCTTATTCATTGGATTACTACATGAGTATCTCAACCCCTACAGTTTAGGGAATAATGCCAGTTTTCAGTCCCGCTTCAAGTAGGGCTCATTCTGAGCCCTGTGGATTGCCTAGCTACGAAGCCAACGGAGATTTTCCGTGACCGACCCAGAGGCACCGGGTGAAGAAACGTAGTGCCGATTGCTATTTATCCTGCTTCAGTCTTTCTCTTGTTGGCTCTTCGAGTCCCAGAGTCTGCACTTCCACCTGCCCGTATTTCCTGCCGGTGTGGCAGCCGTGCGGGGATTAACGACTGCGGTTTCGCCGGATTACCTCGGCACGGCCACAAAAATGTGAAGCCAATTGTGAAGGGATTAACTGACAGATACAGTGTCGATAAAGCTGTCAGAAAGAAGGAGCTGGCATGCCACCGTCGACGCAAAAGAAATGCCGGAGGGAATGGGGGGGGGGGGGGGGTTTAAATGGCTGGTTGACTGAAGAATAGTGTTACATAAAGTATTAAATGGCTGCATGGTCTCACGAACTGAAAAACAGTGACTGTGTACAAAACTCAAAAGTGGATCGTTCCGAGTAGGATAGTTGTTTGGTATCTATGAATAATGCACGTGCGGGATCGTTGTTGTCTTAGCGACCCTCGTTACCAGGAAGCATCTGGATCATCAGTGTACCCCACCCCCCACCTACTATCTAGTCTTCTTTCCTGAACACTTTCTGGAGCGGCTCTGATGTAGCCCGGGCTGTGATGCTGCGGTGACTGGATCCAGACCACCCAGCCAGGACACCGACCAAGATGATCCCGCCACGCACTGGGGTTAGGAAATATAGTACCAACTTCACAACAGCCCTCTCGGGGAGTTGAGGTTCCCCTAGAGTGCAGTTCGGGGTCCCACTCCCTGTGAATAACAATAGCACCTAAACGTTGGACCAATAAAACCCTTCGTCTAAAAAGGTTTAATGTTGTGTTTTTTAGCTCTGATTTGTGCTACTTGCACAGCAGAGGCGTGGGCGTCCGTAGTCCGTCCGTCTTTAAAAACCCCTTCTGGGGCGGATGCAGGATTTTGTGAAGGGGGGTTCCTTATTAGGAAACCGTCAAACGGATTGACGCCAAACTTCGTGGAAAGGTATTGTCCACCATATCGCTCTTTTTTTTTCCAAAATTCACTCACGTATACTCCTAGAAGGTCTCTACCAAAAAAAAAAGCTCAAAGAATTGTGAAATTTCAAATTTTTGATGTTTGCCAGTTTCTTTTTCCGTTTTCGCTAACATGCTGCCAAATGGGAGTAAAAAGTATACACTAGACTCCCCCCCCCCCAAAAAAATGTTTACTCACTCATGGGGAGGGTCCCGAAATGTGAAATTTGAAATTTCACAATTTGAAACTTTTTTGGCATTTTTTTTGTTAACGTTTATCCGTTTAGCATGTTAGTCAATGAAGAATTATAAAATGTGCGAAATCTTCAAAACGGTTGGTCGTAGATAAAACGGCCCAAAAACTTGGGCATCGGGGCAAGTAACGTGAGATACATTTGACTGTTAAGTGTTCAATGTCATTTTGAGGTCATTCGATGCAATTTCGATTTTTCCGATTTTTGACAACCTTGTATCTCGAAGATGGCTGGTTGTAGAATGAAACGGACCTGTGGGATAAGTTTTTAGTGTATATAGGGTACTTTTTACTGTTAATGACTCAAGATCAGTTTGAGGTCGTTCGTTGCAATTCCGATATTTCCCATTTCAACAACATTGTATCTTGAAAACCGCTGGTCGTAGAGCGAAATGGAAAAAAAATGGGCCCAAGGAGTAGGTACTTAAGGTATACATAGTATTTTTAACTGCTAGGTGTTCAAGGTCAGTCTGAGGTCATTCGGTGCATTTCCTTTTTTATCTGATTTTTCAACGCCTTGTGTCGTGAAAGCGGTTGGTCGTAGAGGGAAACTTTGCGCCTAGGGAATAGTACTTAGTGCATATTTAGTATTTAGTGCATACGGGGCACTTTTGACTGTTAAATGTTCAAGGTCAGACTAAGGTGTTTCGGTACATTTCCGATATTTCCGATTTTAACAACTTTGTATCTTGAAAACGGCTGGCCGTAGAGCGAAAGTGACAAAAATTTGGGCCTCAGGGTGGGTACTTGATGTGTATGAGGTATGTTTGTTTAAAGTAATTCTGAGGTGCATTTCGGATTTTCCGACTGCTAGCAACCATTTATCTTGAAAACGGGTGGTCGTAGAGCAAATCGGACCCAAATTACTTACTGAGTATATATGGAGTACTTTTGACTGTGAAGTGTTCAGGTCAGTCTAAGGTCCATCGGTACATTTCCGGTATTTCCGATTTTCAACAGCCTTGTATCTTGAAAAGGGCTGATCGTAGAGAGAAAGGGACAAAAATTTGGACCTTAGGAGTAGGTACTTAAGGTATACAGGGTATTTTTACTGTTAGGTGTTTTCAAGGTCAGACTGAGTTCATTCTGTGCATTTCAGTTTTTTTTCCATTTTCAACAACTATTGACACTTGGGGTATACGGACTGTATGTATACAGTGTACTTCCGAGTTTTGACATGATTTCATAGTCACTTCAGCTACATATATGTACATGTAGCTACTTAACTTGTGCCTACATGGCTGTTAGGTATACACCTAAGTTGTTTATATCTGGCAACAGGCAAGTGACCAATCACCTCATAAAGGTCCCTGGGCCTCTTGTTTAGGATACAAATCCCGACTGGGGAGTTCCGTCGACCCCGCACCGGAAGTCCTGCTGTTGGCCGGGTTCCTTATCGCCTCCATGTTTGTTTTGTCGCCGTGACTTACCCGGCCCTTTCTTTGGTAATTTTGTCGGAACCCCGCGAGGAAAACACTAGACCATGCACCGGGGGAAAAAATCCACGGGCAGATCCAGCTACCCGTATTTACATGTAGGTTGACTTGATTTTCTACGCCATCGACGTACCGCCTGTGTTTAATACGCGTGATGGTAGGATTAACCAGAAAGCGGATGTTCGCCAGAACTTTGGCTTCTGGGGCAAAAAAAAAGGCAAGCACGTTTATACGTGTATATATACTGGATAGAGTAAAGGGTGACTGGTGTGTTCCTAAAACCTTGAGGGAAATTCCATAATTTTACAGCGTGCAAATAAATAACGACGCATTGGTTGTAAGGAAAGCGCCGAGTCACGGAAGGCAAAACAGCGCAACGCTTCAACGACCGGTATGCTAGTCTTGGTTTGGGTTTTTGTTTTCATTCCTAGTCATCAAGTTCAGATTCCCCCACGTTTTCTTGGCCCCTTTGCAGTGATGGAATCAGGGCACCCAGCACTATAGTACGGTACCACATGATGTACGAAATGCAATTTGAATAACAGATATCGCTGTCTCTGGAGTTGGAACTTACAACACAAAAAATAATTATTTTTTTTTTTATAGAAGAGTGGACTTTTTACAATGTAGCTGGAAATTGACACAGTATAATGGAAGCAAAACGTCACAACGTGATATTGGCACGATGTTGTAAATTGTAGAAGCTTTGTCAAACGCCGAGGTTACTAACACCGAGACACACTATTGAGTCACTCTGGCACATGTGTGCTATGAAACCACTCACTGCACTCATAACTACATGTGACTATTATTGTACTACTACTACTACTATTACTACTACTACTACTACTACTACTACTACTACTACTACTACTACTACTACTGTTGCTGCTGCAGCTCCTCCTCCTCCTCCTCCTCCTCCTCCTACTACTACTACTACTACTACTACTACTGCTGCTGCTGCTGATGATGATGATGATGAGGAGGAGGATATTCCTGCCAGTACTACTACAACCACTGTCTTAAATGCAAATGTAAATCAAATTTTAAAAAGCGGCAAGTTCTTTTGACATGAAAGCAACTACAACCTGAAACGCCTATTCTTCAGTCTTCGTCTGTCAAGCTTCCACAGAAACCGCAGGGGTGGGTAAGCAGCTCTACATTTTTGGCAGTAGCATAAGTAGGGTACAAGGTAAGGGTGTTACCCAAACTACCCCCGCATAAAACCTGATAAATACTTTATTTAACGGTTTAGGCCAGGCAAGCATTTTTTTCTTTAAACTCCACCCGTTTTTTTTTTTTTTTTTGCGTGGGGCCGTCACTATACAGAAACGTGGTGACTTCATATATGTATCCGAGCTATTTTAGGCTCCCTTATCGTAGAGAGAGAAAAAATATTTATGCTTGAAGACGCTCCCACCCGATGTCTGTTTACGCCCCCATACCGAGTGTGTGTAGCTGTGGGAGGGAAACTGCAATTAAACCTTTATGCACTTTAGAGCGAATATCCCCTAAATGATAGGTCTGTCAGAAGGAAGACCCATGGCCTGTGCTCTAGAAATATTCTACATTTTATTATTTTGTATTTGTAACATTTAGTTTGGCGCCATGTTGTGTACAATATACTTGTTAGCCTTGAAGTATAGTATGCCTCAAGCAAAGCACTCCAGCTACTAAATGTTTCGTCTTTACGGAAATCACACATTTTTCAGCAAGAAATGGGGATGGGGAAAAAGGGGGTCTGTTTTTAGGCAATCTGGAAAGAAGGTATCTTGATCTTCAATCTCTCATCAAAGGTAATTCACATTTTGATTCGTTATGATCGTTGCCAGCCACAAATGTCAAAGTGTTGAATTTGGTCAAACTTCGGTTTATTGACCTCATTGACAAATCTTAGATTGCCGACTTCAGTCAACCCTTTCTCTGTCCAGGTATTATACTGCACTCAAGACTTCGTTATTTCGACAGCTGCGTGTACATTTTAGGACGAGCTTGCAGTAGGCAGGATTAAAACTTACAAATACCTTTGTTTTTTTTCTTGTAACGTTAAATATTACAAGGTTCGATTCACTCGTTCATCCTATCATCAAAATGGCTGTCTATATGTCTATACCGTATATATGTATAGCACTATGGTTCAGTGATAGGGCGTACATGTAGGTGCGCAGATGATAAGGAAATGTTAGGACTTGTATGGTCTTTGGTTCTGCTATGCAAAATCATCCCTTGGCATTTGTCTGAGAAAAAAAATCCGATACGGCAACAGTTTCCCTTTGAACTGTAAGCAATACATGTAATCAGTTGAATTTGCTGTAAAATATATCGGTATATAGTGACCATCTGCCTACATTTATATCAGGAATATACTTTGCAAATGTCCAGGTTTCTGGAGTCGTTGTTATTGAACCTGTATATAAAAATCATCTCTGCACAAGCACCACGTTTGTGTCGGTCCCTAGGGTGGTCGTTATATAGAGGGTTCGCTGCAAGTTATGTAAAGATTATGTACAACGCATATACAACTTGAAGGTGTTTTAATTATCATCTGAGAATATGTCACTAAACAAACCAATGCCATAGGGAACAACGACACAGTAGATATGTCCCAGCTATTGACCATGAGCATTGAGTGTTACTCTGGGGTGGGGTGGGGGGTGGGGCTGTGAATGTGGTCTCATCCTAAGAGGACAAACATAATTCGAGCAAGGCCTTGGCACTTTACAGTTGACCCTTTACTCCGACCCTGAAGGTCGGGTGAAGTTCTCGAAAAAAAATTTGGCTATTAAACTGTGTAAGTCAGTAGTCTTTGCGACCATGGGCGAGTTTCGACAAAAGTCTTCAGTCCAACAGCTCTTAAGTAGAGCGAGAAAAAATAAAGGTCAATTTTTAGAACTCAGATTTTTCTCAAAACTTTAAGGTACAAAGTACAATGGATGTCAGCTGAACGCTCAAGTTCCCTAAATTCGAAAGGTCGAAAAGTCTGAGCTGTTAATTGAGTTAACAATGTGGCCAACGTGGGTGGCACTTGTGTTAAAACTTGAAGATAAATATTTAGTACATTCCAGCCTTGAACATTATATACAGCTTTTGACCAAAACTGGCAAAGTTAAAGAGTTATAAGCAAGCATTTTCGAGGACATCGGCCGTATTCTGCAATTCTATCTACACACTCAGTGTGTATACCGGTGCAAGGAGCCGTTTTGTAGAAAATCTTAAATCTGGTGTTTTTAAAATCGGGCCGGCGACAAACCGAAGTTCGGCAATCACTTTACGGTCTTCTTCATGCATAAGTTCATTTTTTTTTATTTAAGAATTTATAATAAACTGTCCCCGTATCCCTTCGTTTCCGGTTCATTTTGTAAGAGGCGTAACTTTGGGTCCTCGCTGACCTTAATAATAATCATTATAAATACAGCCTGCGTGTACCTCGAACACTGCAGCCCCCAGCCCCGCAACCCCCAGCACCCGACCACGCCACATACATGTACCCATGCAGTTGTGCGTGCGAAGCATTGCTTGACGCGCTTTAGCTTTTGAGAGGTCTTTAACGACCACACCCGAACTCCGAGTGTTTGTACAATGATTTTCGCGATTGGTTTGAGAATGACACCGATTATGGACTTTTTTTGCCAATTAGCCTTGGTACTCTGGCCGAGAGATCGCACGTAATTTCTCGTCCAGTTTGATGGGTTCAACAGTTGACCTTCCAGCCATCGAGCTCAATAGATGTATGGAGGATGCGAATGTCGTCGCACATATATTATTTGGGGTGACCTTGACCTGTCGCGGACAGGGGGCTGGGCATTCTTTGCTTGGTCGTTTTTCATCCCTGTTTGTAGAATGGCGTCGCGAACGATTGAAAACCCACCCACGATTCAAACTGTTCCGATTAAAAGACATTCGGTATGCCATCCTTTGTATAAGTCGCGTTGGGTGTATGTTCCTACGCGTGACGCTTCTATTCACGTCGCTTCCTGTTTCCGATAAATTGTTCTAACTCAGGGCCGTAGGAAGCGGTCAGGCCGCCAGTCAGGCTTTGGCCTGACCAATACATGTTTGGCGTGGCAAGGGGCACTGTAATACTTTTAACCTCTGACGGAGAGTATTTAATCCGAGGTTTGTTTGTAGGTGTCTGGATTCAGCCAGCAAATTAACGACTTTACATGATTGTGCTGGGGGGAGGGGACTATTGGGCTCTAGTATAGTCTTGTAGTCGGAGTCATGCTTATAGAGAGATGGTAATCGGATATGCAATCATTTTAGCGGAATCCAGGAAGAGTAGCAAGGGATCCCAGGCCCATTGGTGCATCGCGACCGCAAAGGTTTAGTTATTTCTCTCTTGGCCTGTTGGCCTCCCAGGTTGGCCCTTCTCTTTCCCTTGCTTAAGGTCGGAGGCTCGAAGCAATGCAGTGTTAATTTTTGTGTCACTAATATCAGCATTAGTCCCTGTCAAGAAATTATTTAACAAGCAAAAAGAAGTTCATATTATAGGTGAGTCTGTACTGCATGTCTTTAAATGAACAGTTCCCCAAAAATTGACACAGTGACATAACCGTCTTCTACATGGGCAGTTTGTGGGAACTGTTGAGCTACAGGGTCTCTTGTATTACATT
>JAAUYG010063487.1_pt1 | contig 11530 bp, 8 predicted proteins | sample 7278091 | NCBI WGS metagenome assembly JAAUYG01 (sample SAMN14350201, study PRJNA611818) | marine sediment metagenome | isolation source: surface marine sediment (0.6m) | place: French Polynesia: Moorea | collected 2018-08 | reverse complement strand
GGACCTGCTGAACTTGACCCCGATTAAACATAATTTCCTTGCTGCATTGTTACGGCCACTTCATGACGCAGACAATGTCACCCAATACAATGCACCAGACACAATGTCATCTGTGTTTGCAGAGCTAAATGCGGACCGACGTTTCTGCTAGGCTGCCTGTCCCTATAACAGGCAACTTCACTCAATGTAGTAAAATATGCAAGAGGAAAACTCAAATATTCGACTGACAGCTCAGTTTTTGTTGACTTTGACAAAAAGTGAGACAATGCTGCCTAAGACAAAGTTGAAGGCACATATGGAAAAAGTGTTGCTGATTATCATTGAGATCTTTTCTTATACTTTACAAGTTAACGGTGGTTCTTTCAAGTTTGACTGAAGTTCCTTATTAAGCGAGCCTGCATGCAGACTTTTGTTTTTTGCCTAAACCATGTACATATTTGAACATGCCATTAGGTAGTAGTGGTTAAATTACTATCACTAAAAACATACCAAATTGTCTGGACATATTTTGTCCAATGTCATACAAATTCAGGCTGTTGCAAAATATGGCATGCACAAAGTATAAGCACTAAGTTATTTCAAGAAATGCTTAACTATTAATTTATCAGCAATCATGAAAATTGTCACACTTGGAATTAGTATTAAACCGAATCTAAAAGACACCACAGACTGCTGTATTAATAACTTTGTTCTGTATAACCCCGTACCAAGTTGAGGTAATGACTACACCAATACACCAGGCAGAATGCAGAGGAATCGACAATTTTCATGCAAGTAACAAATTAACTTTCACAACAAAAAATAAATTTTAGAATGAAAGAATCCAAAGAAACAAGATTCACACAAAAAACATTTTTTTAATGAAAGAACCCAAAAAACAAGATTTAGGAAATGTCAGAAGTCTTTGAGTGTAATATGCATGGAGATCAGTGAGTGGGCACAGGTCTTCCCTTCAGATAGCATGACCTCGGTTCATACACACCTGTTGAGTTTGGTCCTATAATGAAGAGAACGGACAGAAGAGACACAGGACAGTGAATAATATTGGTACTGGGACATCGCAGGGGGACGTCACATTACAGACCTACATAACAGACATGCTCCGTGATATATGTGTTTAGAAATCTAGGACATGCATTTATATAATGTAGGTCATGTTTAAGATACTGTAAAGTACTCGGTATATAGCCATCCAATTCAGATATAATGTTTGAATGGACAGAAGAGATTAAGCCAGTGAAATAAACATCAACCACACTTGTATGACAAGCAGGAAACTGAATAACTTTCTTCAATGAACGTGGCTTCATAGCACCAGTTACAGTGCAGTCCATTAGTTTTCATTTGGTTGAAAAACAGTCATGAACTGAGCCGAGTACAAGCTAACAACATAGTTTTAACTTTCAAGTGCATAAATGTACATTTTTATCTGCCAAAGTGGAGTTTTCAATTGCTTTCTAATGAAGAGACCCTAAGTTATGTAAAAATCTAATAATGCCATCAAATCACAACACTGCTAATTGGATAAATATGGATGTACCATAAATCCTAGTTTATGGTGCCTACTTTAAATGCCACACCCAGCATGGGCTGTAGTTTGGCGGTGGATTCTGTTCAGTTACCTTACTTTATATTAAATCACTACTCCGAACTTGTGGTTTCTTTTTCAGGAAATCCAAACTAATGCGGTACTTTCCTGTAAGTAGTGTGTCTAGACTGGGCAGATTGTCATTACTCCAGTTACTCCCATAGGTAATGATGTTTTCCCATCCTGATCCTCCCTGGTCCATTACAGTTACAACCCATACCAGCTGGGCAGGAAACAGCCAGAAGATGAAACAGTTGTCCATCCAACTAGGCCTTAAGTGCCTTTCCAAATAACCAGGAATTTGTAGACAAAATATTGTTGTAATACCTGCACTGATTGGCTGGTAACATTATCCCACTGCTCAGCCATAGAGGATATAACTTGTAGTTTGATTGGCATGAATCACACCTAGTTTTGAATTTCTTCTTATTTTTTGATGAACATTTCTTTTATTGGAAGGAAGATCTCATAAAGGAAATATAATACAACATAAACAGCCAGTATCTTCAAAGTGACACAGCTAAATAATGAGGTTGGAATTCTATCCACTATACCTAAGCGAATTTTATTTACTATACCGGGTAATCCAGCAAACAGTCTAGGGGACAGCCCGAGCAGAATCCCTCATTTTGAGGGAACCACATATAGGTGTATTACCAGGGTGATCCAGGGAGGCTTGAGGGGCTGTCGGCTATGCAAAAGGTCTTAAAATGTTTTTTAATAGATGTATTTCATTTACCTGTTGACTACAATTTGTACAAAAACTTACTAGAAAGGATGTTTCATTTCCAAACTTACCAGACAAGATTTTTATTCATAATGCATTATTTTGTTCTTTCTTTAATTTTTTTTGTTTTTTTTTTTTTCTGTATGATTTTATAAGCAGATTTACTTCCTGGGGGGAAATTGTGGATTCCCGTACATACATAGGCAGCACCTGGCTACAGATAACATGTACATCTATGTTACACAGAAAGTGGCGATAAACAATAAAAACTTTTTAACAGTAATCATTACGCAGTCGTGTGTAATTTTTCTGAAGATTTTGCAGTTGTGTGAAGACAGGTATTATGTTGTGTTGAACTGGTGTAGTCTTTGTCAGACAGTGGTCTCTGAAAATCAAAAGACTAACTTACCAAAGTAATACTAGACTCAGTACACCCTCTATTTACTCTAGTATCCTAAATTTGTTATTTTACACGAACAGTCTAGACACAGAACTTCCTGTGTATACTTACGGAGGCAGGTTCGCCCATCGGCGTGAATCTGCTGTCCAGTTGGACATTCACAACTGTATCCTCCATTTGTGTTATGACATTTATACTGGCATCCTCCATTGTGGTGCCTACACTCATCAACATCTGGAACATGATTGGTGGGCTTCCAATTTGATTCAGACAGACAACTCGTCTGAGTGGGCCATTCAAATTTAAATGGTTGCATCTCATTGGCTATGTGGTTGTGACCAATGAGCGCCATGCAATGGAATGGACTTTTGTCTAATCCACAACTGTACATAGAACTATGCAGCATCAGAATGGTCTCCGCAGGAGAGTTGCGATCATTCCATCTTTTTTCACGCAGAGCTACCAATGATGCCAACAAACCACAAAGAAACATACAACGAAGCAGAAACTGGATTGCCATGCCAATTGAACAACAAAAGTCACATCATCAAGACCATGGTCTTTGAATGCCAATGGAAATATAAAACACAAACATTTCATGCTGGGACAATGAAACAAGAAACATTTAACCACTACGATTTCCACGAAACTGAATAAGAAACAGAAATCAAAATCCTCCGGCAAATTTCAGCTACCTCTATATGATGCCAACTACAGTCTCTTGGCTGCAAAATATCTCAAAATTTGGAGTTTGCATCGAAGGTCTCAATCTTGATTGCTATAATGGCAACCTGAACCCTGGAGAGTGACTGTAAACACTATACGTGTGTACAGAAATATATCATAATGTGATATATATGTAATTGACAAATTCTTACAGGATGGAATGCGATATTGTACAGATGCATGTAGCCGGTAATAAGTGTTTATTATAATTAAAGCAACAGTAAAATTTGGAATTTCAGATTATCAATACTGCTGACTTATGATCAGCGTATTCATTGTAACTGCCCAATCAAACTCCATACTGTCAAAATCAAGAAATCGTTTGCCAATGTCTGGCAACCTATTGTGCAAATATTTTCATGCTTCCAAGAGTATTACAATTTGTATTTTCATAATTATGGTATAAAATGTAAATTTGTCACTGGTATATGATGTGGGTATATATACAATATATCAGAGTATATGTCTTTTGATCTTTTGAGTATAAAATGTGATTTGACTCTCCAACAGAGCCTACCAGTAATAGGCAGACCAGCAGTAAGATGGAATCCCAAGCTGGCTATACATGTGTCATTACATAAAGCCAAAGCTGTGCAGCTAAAATCAGAACCTGTGATTTCTTTCTCATCTACTGCAACACACAACCCACAGAAAATCTTCCCTAGAAGCTACATTACAGCAGACGACAAGCCAGAACAAAAAATTCTACAGACAGAGCAAGATTCTCATCATATGCAAGAGGCAAAAACAAAACAAGCTCTCCAAGCATACAAATGAATATAGGCATGACATACAAGGGACATTATGCTAATGTTTGGACATGAAACATACATGGGACATTATGACATTGTTTGCACATGAAGCATACATGGGACATTATGCTATGATTTGGAGATGAAGCAATTTTTGACAGAAGCAATATAAATCTGATCGCAGGAATAGACATGCATATACCATGCCAAGCAATAATAACATACATTACAGTTGCCCTGTTTCATATCCTATTTTACAGAGATCGTCGAGTTCTCCTTCTGTGACATGTCATCAAAGACCATGTTATTTTATCTCAAATTGTGATACGGTGTGTTACTGAACTTTTATTTTCCATAACAGGACAACTGCAATTCAGAAATTTCTGCACTCCAAAGCAAAATCCTCAAAGCACTAAGCAACATTTTCCCGCATTGGATAAAAGCCAATCGCAATATCAGTCATTTAACAATCTTGTAACACATGCACATGCCAGTTATATATGTATATATAAAATATAAAAAATATATATGTTCAGTGTGTCCACTAAGGTCAATATTATATTTTGATACAAATTGGTATGAACTGCTGTACATTTAGGTTTGCACCTGTTACATCAGTGAAGTTGAAATTCGCAATTTCTGTAAATTAAAAACAATTTTAAGACAGTGGGTTTTTTTTCAGTCCAAGAAACCAGCAACTTTAAGGTACATATAAAATAATATATAGAACAATATTTTATAATGTCTAAGCAGTGGCAAAATGCATGTTTTATACTCTCTATTCAGTGTCTACCAAAGCCACATTCAGATTTTATACCAAAGACAAATAATACACTAAATCATCAAACTCATTAGCATTTAAAACAATGGAAAGAGAGCACTCTTTTTAAATGTCTTACATTTGACTGTTTGTTGAATAACTCTGAAACTCACTATAAAAAGCCCGCAATAATTTGCCTGCCACAAAGCCAAAGCACGTACATCTTCTAAATTGAAGCCAAATCTATGTTGTCTGCCTTCCTCTTGCCATGCAGCCAGGCTAGCACAGTATCTATTAAAGCCAAAAATAAACATAAACTCATGCATATGCGCCACCTTTCCCTTAGATATATTTAGCAGACTTTGACTGCTTAAAATACTGTCAAAACCAATCACTGGTCACTATTACAACAGTACTTGAACTACTATATTGCGAAGTTACCTTCACACTCCCGGGTGTCGGGACTCAGCTCGTATCCCTGTGGACATTTACAGATGTAGGAGCCCATGGTGTTACAGCATTCATGTTGACATCCACCATTGTTTACAGCACATTCATTGATATCTGGAAACAGAGAGGAAAATAAGCATTGATTAAAAACAGCGTGAGGTAAAAGTGCCAATAGTTACCTGAGAAAAAAGACGAGAAGCTGCACTGGTATTTGGTTTCTGCAAGCAGATTCTTATGACATTGATACTAAATTTGTCTCACCTTATGAACACATGTTCTGCATGACCCAAATTTCTGGGGTTTTTTGTCAAACAATCATAAGACATTTTACAAGATAAGCTCAACTTTTAAACAATATTTTCAAAACACTTTTAAGTCATAGCACAAAGTAAGTGCCTTTATTATTTGTTAATTTCTGTTAATTCTCTTTGAAACAAGGACCTTATATTTGTCCCATTAAAATGCGCATCAGGTTCGGGACTTAAAAATGACCCAATGCTTTGAGTTGGGGTATATGGGCATTACAGCCGACCATCCATCAGAATTCATCCCTTCATCATTGTTCTGTCACATAAAGAAAGTGACCGCCTTGCATTGGGCAAACTTGTTCCTGTTCTATAGAAAGCTTGGCCTCTTTGCACATATGTGCCTTGTACAGGCAGATGGAATCAGCCAACAAGCCAATTTGTAGCTGGGACCCGGGAGCTGGGATTTGCAGCTCTACTGCTAAGAGAGTCAGAAACACTCCAGCATGCTGTTTTCATATATATGTATACCAATATTTTACCTTGTCTTACAGGGAACAATTTACTTTCAAAAGTTTGCATAGTAAAAAAATAGTGCAATTTTTAAGAATTTGGTATAAATATAGCATTTTTCATAGCAAAAATTGCTGTGCATTTTGGAGTGTAGCATTTTCCTGATCTTGTGTAGCAAACTGCTTTGCTACACCAGTCAAAATTGTTCCCTGTTGCCGTACGCCATATCGACTGCCGTCACAGTTGTTCATTTACAACATTCAGACTGTCACTGCACAGCCAGTGTTACAACAAAACGCTTCCCTCAGAAAGAATTGAAATTGTTGCCATAATTCGATCGGATCCTCTCCACCACTTAGCTTCATTCATAAATTTGCCTTCGTCCTTATCTCAGTGGAGGAGACACACCAGGGGTGAATATTTCCTAGGCTGGTGGATAAAGGCAGGCTTTATTTTCGTTGACACAGTGTTTGCTGTCACGCCAGTATGGGGCCTAGCAGACCCAGGATCTTAGGTTTCTCTCTCTCTCTGCTAGAGCCCATTGACACTGTGCATATTAACTTACATAACATGTTACCCCTCCTGTCGCCTATATTATACAGTAACACTCGGGGACCACAGCACCACATTAATGCCTCAGTGTGGCTTGTCCCCCATGTTGCTTCACAAGCCACTGAAATAAATTTTTTCATTGCATTTATCCTGGTGACTGAGATATCATCCGGTGGCTGAAAGTTCAACTCCTATTCTCCTATACACATTTCTAACACATTGGAATGATGCTACTAAAGGCCCATTTTACACTTCACTTTTAATCCGAATTAAAAACATTTCAAGACCAACTGGAGCATTTATACTAGCATTAATGAGGATCAGAATGCGTTTCAGGAAGCAAAGTCCAAACCAGTTAACCCGTGCCAGTTAAATTTGGTGATTTCGATCTGAATTAGTTTGAAGTGAAACACTATTAGTGTAAATGCAAGGTGACGCAAAAGCCTTTTACAGCCTGCAGGAAATGCATAATGTATCAATGCATGTGCCCCTGGGTCTCAATGAACTATATGGAGTGATCTATCTTGGACTAACTAGGCAGAGTGCAAAGCATAAAGGTGAACTGAAGTGAAGCTGTTTTAAACCAAAGTAAAATAAAGTGAAGTGAATTGAAAATGGATCAAAATTGGACTAGGTATAAGCGGGGGTCTAAACTGAATGGTTTCCTTGCTTGTAAGGCTACTTCTGTACTTCTCCGTATTGAAACACTATTCATGGAACCAGAAACTTTGATCTTAGCGATGAGGCGGCCTTAAAATAAAAGTATCCATATCCCACTGCTTCCTTAGAATGATTTGATCAGCATTAGCGTAGATTTCAATCTGCACCAAATAACCCCAATGCTGACGACTGCTAAAATTAAACCAAGCAGATCTGTTATCAGTAGGGAATGTTTCTTTCTGTGTATAAATACACCGACCACTGTGCTAGCTGGGACGGGAGGGGCCTGGGAGAATCTAAATACCTCACTGGCTCCAGATATTCTGGCCCCGCATGCTTGTAGTCCCAATTCGGACCTGTTTACAAATTGGCTAAGGGGGCAGTTTCAGAAAAAGACATTAGAGCTACGAACCATCTTGCTTTAATCTTGTAGCCTTGCTTGAAGTAACTGTAACTAAGTTTCAATTTGTAAGACCAAATTGAATCTACAATTTGTAGCGAAACCGAGCTCCCAGGTTTAACATTGGCTGGCAGTGGTTTTACTGTGGGCATCCCGTGGAATGGTCAATATTTGGGTTTGCCCCCTTAGGGTGAAAAAGCCACAAGTGTCCATTAAAAGCCAAACCGTGCTGGCTGGAAGCTGGTTCAGCAGGATGGCTGTTATCCAGAATGGCTGGGTGTTGAGCAGTGGTTACAGCTCTAGCTGGATCCTGCCATGGCCGGCTGGGGGTTTGACTTCAGGAAGCCATAAAGTTGTGATTGTAGTACAGGAACCCTGGACACTGTCCAGAGTCAGTCAACAGCTGGACCTCTACAGCCTACTGTCAGCATTCCCAACCCTCACAGGGAAGGAATGAGAATAGGGAATCGGTCATAATAATAGTTCAGAACTGTCAGTTACCGTGAGAGACGATTTGCCCATGTGGTGCCGCCAATATGGAACAGCCTACCGGAAATAGATTCAAAACTTTGTTAAAAAAACCCCACTTATTTCACACTTTCACAGTGCATTTTAAAATACATGTAATCAACTGGTTATTTGTATAACCATCAACTGCAACTATATAATTATTCAATGTACAGCGCCTGTGAATGAGATTTCGGATTTTGGCACTTCATGTAAGTATAAAGTAACATAACATGATAACTGATGGCTTTAAACTGTTAGGGAGATTATTGTTTTTTTGTCCCAAGTAAATGTCATTCATAATTGTGTAAAGTCACTGCTCTGTGCCTAATGGAAGGGTGACCAACCTGTAATTGCAGAGATACCTCTGTAGTACATTACTATGGTCCTTCTCTTAGTGGCCACTCTCAAGAGAGGCCACCCTCTCTAATACGGCCATAAATTTTTGACACTACTACTATCAAATGCATTTACTTGTCCATGTCACCAAAGGCCACCTCTCTAATGTGGCCACAATTTCTTAGCAAATAGGGTGGCCTTATTAGAGAGGGACTACTGTATATTATTTAACTCATATAAGGGTACTGAGACAAGGAATCATAACATTTTGCAGACAGGACATTTTCAAGTAAAAATGGGTAGATCATGCATATGTTCAACTTGCTTCTGGGTGGTCTCGTGATCAAGTACTGCAGTGATATTATCGCTGCTATTAACTTTGCTAGGGGGAGGGAGGATGATGACTATGTGTAAATACTGAAATACTATATATCTGAATGACCTGGAATACTGTGTTCAGTTTAGTATCGCGTCACCAGTGTTTGTAACCTGGTAGGTACTAGTAATAACAGAAATTTAGATTTAGATAAAATACCAGGGCAGACTAATGTCCTTCTTGGCACAGACAGGACACTATGTGATAACATCTCTATTCACCCAGCAATGACTGATTGCTGGAATCTGAACAACCTGGCCAAAGATAGCTTCAGACTTAATCCTGCACTGGATGAAAACTGATATTCTCAAGTACATAGGACTATGCATAAAATACAGGCAAATCAATGTAATGTTGAAAGAAATAAAATATTCTGCTGGAGGCAAGGTCATACTGTATGTCTGTGTGACCTCATTCTAGGACAAGCTGACTCCCTGCATTCCCACTAAGGTGCTGGCCTATAGTGGCTCACACTGTGGCAGGAACCAGGACACCCTGAAATGGCCATATGATTACCTCAGCTGGCCTTACCAACTCTTTAGTAAACTTTATAGCCGTTTAAATGCCACCACTAGTAATAAGGGTTACTTAGAATAGTTCACAGGGTGGGAATACATGTATTTCTAGTAAAAGAGAGGGGTAGGGGTTTAATATGTGTAGAAGAGTATACAGATTATATTTGAGGTTGGGAGAAAGATCACATGCAGCTCCTTGTAAGTTGTTACAAAAAATATACTCTCTCTTTTCTTGCAGTGTACCGGTATATATGCTAGGCACTGTGATCCCCATGCATACACCTGTGATGGTTTGAAAACCATCACGGGTGTTTATCAGGTCATGTTTGCATTCAGAAAGGGTTTTTTTGTATAAACTTTTATTTTCTGAGGTTATAGTTCTGAGGTTATTCAGAAAGTTAATTCACCAAACCAATAATATTACATACCAGTATAATGTAAAAGTAAAGCGAAGTGTTTCTGAGAAATGTTTGAAAAAGAAAACCCTGGAAAATACTGCGTTTTCATGATCAAAGTTTACTGGGGTTTTATGTACAGAAAGAGTTGCCTGTGGGCCAGCGTGTGTTTAAGTGCACAGCCTTCTACTCGTATGGTAACTTTTTTTTTTTTCAGAGTGAAGTCAGGAGACGAGCTTCACTAAAGAGCAGAATGATCAATCAATTTGGTAATTTGTGTTTGAAATGATTATTAGCTTTGAAGATGATGGGTATTGGACTTTCAGTAACATGTAAACTATACTGTGGAAGCTGGAAAGTCTCACACCATTGCAAACTGAACGTGGGGGGGAGGAGTGGAGGTTGTCATGGTAACAGCACAACCTTGCAACCCCTACCCCCTAATATACAAACACATACACCCACTTCCAAATGTTGGGATGCTGCATAATGCGCACAAAGTTGGCCTCCTCAAGATTGTGTAGATGTGAGGAAGACTTGACGTTATTCCATAAGTCCCCTCCAAGTTGTGGCCTTGCCTGAAGGGCTCAACTGAAGCTAAAACATCAACCATCCATATGAATGAAGGCATGCAAGGAGTACACTCCTCCTTCTTAATAGTTTGGGACCAGCTTGAATCGCTTCCATTCACAAACATTGCAGTCCTGAGCCCAGGTCCCGGAACACACCAGGTGAAGTGAGCTACTAATATCTGCAGGATGGCTCTTTGATTACAGTAATACCTGCCTTGAGAGACTGTTATGAAAGACCACCTGGCTTGAGAGACCACATATTCGTTGTAGCAGATAATGACCTATATTTCAGTATAATTCAACCTTCAGTATAATTCAACCTGTCACCAGAGACCATCAGTGTCTTCAAGAGACCACATTTGTATGGCCAATGTGGTGGTTTCTCAAGACAGACCCTTAGTGTTTGTGAGACCTAACATGAAAGAAAATGCTTGTACATGATGCTATCTTTATGTAATCATGGATGATCAAAAATATTAAATAAACTTATGGCCTCACACAGTAAATATCCTAATTACAGCACTTTACTTCAACTACAGACAGAGTTTGCACACACAAGGACAACTTTGCATTAGCTATTAATAGACTGAAATAAACATAACTCATATAGCTGCTCCTGCCTCAAGGTGGTGCAGATCTTGATCAGTAAACCATACTACCCTGAGACATGCCTCCCTGCCTCGATTCACTGTGGACAACACAAGCCCCCTACAAGAGTTATCTGTCTCCGATCAAACTGAGCCCACTTTTTGACTTTTGGTGACAACCTATGAGAGTCTGTCCTATTTTTTTCAGGTGCCCGCAGAGCAAGATTAATGCAGCGTACCTCATCATTTTCCGATCAGGTTTCACCAATACTTAAGCACGGAAGTACAAGCTCTTCTGGCGAAGGTTAAGAAAAGCTATACTTTCCTACCATGGCAACACCCAAGAGAGTAGTAGGAGCCTGTCCACCAACATCAAAGACCAAGAGGGATAAGTGTACTTGGATAGATCCAGCACACTACTAGTATCTGAACTAATAAGTTATTACTTACAAGATTAAGACCTTGG
>JAAUYG010001046.1_pt1 | contig 11532 bp, 9 predicted proteins | sample 7278091 | NCBI WGS metagenome assembly JAAUYG01 (sample SAMN14350201, study PRJNA611818) | marine sediment metagenome | isolation source: surface marine sediment (0.6m) | place: French Polynesia: Moorea | collected 2018-08 | reverse complement strand
TGTGCCAAATTTGGAAGACAATTTATTAGCGGTCTACATGTGCTTGACTTATTTTGGAGTGAAGAATATTTTTTTCAGAATTGACGTCATTGTAAGCCCGTTAAGTGCATGTTTTCTAGGCCGGCACACATCATCACAGAGCAATGCACAGAGACATGACTTCCGGGGTGGGGGTAGGGGTAGGGGTGGGGGTAGGGGTAGGGGATGGGAGATTACTGGGCCGTGGACCAGTGATTTGCTTAATGACTGGCAATACAGAGGTTCTTCTCTTAGTGACCACTCTCAACAGAGACCACCCTCCATGATATGGCCAAAAATGTTTGATGGCACTATTATGAATGCATTTACCTGATTCCCTGTCACCAAAGGCCACCTCTCTAATGTGACCACACTTTCTAGGCAAATGGGGTGGCCTTTTAGATTCCGAGAGTGTTACCGTACTCTTTGTAATGGAGGGTTACAATATAAAATTCTTTTCTCCAGCAGTGTTGAGAAAGATGATGTTGGTAAAAGCAAATTTTACAGTTACTTTATACAGACAGAAAGACTTGTTGTTTGGCTATTGCTCCTATTTGCTATCCATATGTAAAGTACTAGTAGTTATGCTTCATGAATACTACAGAATGCAACTTGAATGCACTGCTACTGAGTAAAGTAAAGTAAAGGAAACTGAGCTCCTGAGATCCGGATAATTCAGTTTCTGTTGTCTGATCAACTAATTATAAGTACAAAATTTTGTTTTACAGATATATTTTTAGAAAAAAATTCAACCGTAATTTGACATAACAAATACCAGACCATGCTTTAAAGTACTGTAAATTCAGTAATGTTTGCAGGGGATTAATCTTTCCATTTTTGAGACAAAATCATGTTCGTGGGGATTAATATTTGTGATTAGCTCATATTTTGTTAATTATCTAGCTACCCCAGAATTGTGTTTGCAGGTATTTATTCTTACGATTTAAAGATGGTTGCGAAATTCGGCAAGTAAATCCCTCACAAACATAATGAATTTATAATAGTACACACGCGTGTTACAAATACATTTGTTCTACCCAATTAATACACATGACATTCCTGACCGCAGTGCCGTATAAAAATAGACCTCAAGTAGTGCGGGGATATAGTTGTTAAGTGATTTTCATGCATACATTGCTTTGCTAATGATTTATTGTTATTTGAAAACTGCTTCTGTCTTATACAGTGCTTACATGCACATACAGTACTTATATATTGATATGCAGGGTTTTTTCGTGCCGATTTTTTTTAGGGTATATATGGCATATGACATATTTATGTATAATATATGGTGTCATACCGGTATGTACATGTACGTATGTCTATGATGACATGCAGATACAGAAAAGTTGGTCGACTGAACATATGTGAACAGAATCAAAGTACAGATGTGTGTTTAATAATAAGTTAGCTAAATTTAAATTGCTATTTTTAATTGTAAATAATGTTTCCTCGAGTGGCATTTGGAATGCTAATTTTCAGTATTTTATTCTCCCCACATCAGAACTGCCTGGAGATGGAACGATATCTCAAGTCAGAACCGCGACTGACGTCATACCGTCGCCTTGGCAACGACTTTGATAACCCCTGGGACAACTTCATGCTGGTGGGTCCGGAAGACTTCAGTGACCATGGTAACAGTGACCACAGCAACAGTGACTACTGCAGCGGCTCATCCAATCCCTCCTCCGTCAACTCGTCACCAACGTCCACGATCCGGAAGCATTCAGATCTGGATACGTTAACACCGGTGGAGAGGCTAGCAGGACTTAACATAGATGATACAATGAGTGTCCAGAGCGTTAGCTCGCACTGTTCAGGATCTAGCCGGGTGTCGTGGGACTCTGGAATCAGCGATGGTCTCGTGTCACCTGTGTCGGCAAAATCTAGTGACCCGCTGGCATTGCGGCTGGTGGCTGAACCGGGCCTGACCAGCAGCAGTAACATTGCCGTGGACACGAGTCCTGGATACAGTAGTGGTAGTAACAGTGATACTCTGTCTCCAGGCAGCCAGTCCAGTGACCAAGCCCAGTCTACCTTTAACTTTTTTACCCCCACCCCCCAGGGAGGAGGAGGCAGTGGCTCGACTAGCTCACCCTGCCAGGGAACCCATAGTCCTTCCAAGTCTACAAATCACCGTGGCAACGGCAGCAGCGGGGACGCAAGCCCAGACAGCAAACGTCGAATTCACAACTGCCCGTATGACGGTTGTAAGAAAATTTACACCAAAAGCTCACACCTCAAAGCTCACCTACGGACGCATACAGGTAGGTTGTCGTGGCAACAAAAAGTCCAATCTCGTTCACGTAGATTACATAGATCAGGTGACGGTACCAAGTCCAATTGACTGTATCCGGGTACGGTCACAACTGTCTGTCTGTAATAATGAAAATAGCTGCAATCAGAAAAACTTGGAAGGCTACAAAATTCAGATTTTTCTTTTGCAGTATATTAGATTTTCCAGGCACTAAAAGCACTTAGATAGAAAGAGCAAATAATTCAATATATATAACATGGGTAATACTATGTGACATGGTCCTTGCGGCATCTTTGTAAACTTACATGTCATTTACACATGACTTCCCAGTGCACCTCCTGCATAATGCATATTTAGATCTACCATGGACTCACTGAAATTGCATGTGGGTAATATCCAAGATGTTTACCATTTCTCATTCTGGAGATTATTGTATAGTCAAACCTACTGTTTGCCAGTGTACGGGCTATGGCCAAATTTTTCACCACTTACTACAGTCGTCTGTGTATTGTAAGACTACCCATTCAGCCAGAAACAAATTGTTGGTCTTAAAATAGAGGGATGTTTGTGGAAACAGTGTTGTCACTAGTAAATGGATTGTCTTAAAATGCAAGAAAGGGTAAAATCAATGGGGGGAGGGTCTTAAATCACAGAGACTACCATATACTGTAAATTCATTAATGTTCACGGGGATTAATGTTTGCGTTTTTGAGACAACACCATGTTCACAGCGATGAATAATTGCGGTTCACGCAGGTCTTGTTGATTTAATCTAGGTACACATGATTATGGTTGCTGGTATTTATTTTTGCGATTTAAAGATGGTCGCGAATAGGGAGTATTTTAAACCCCTTGGCGGGAAAACTTTCCGAAGATACCTGAAAGGAGGGTAAAGGCGCGAAAATAGGGGCATCTCACGATTGGCGGAGCTTTTATTTGTCGCAATATGATTGGCTAAACGGTAGTCATATGACCAAGGTAGTTTGGCTTCCGAATGAAACCGATTATTCATACTGCGAATTTCTGGCGCCAAATACTCCCTATTCCACTTCCATTAGAGAACCATGTGCTCTGTACACTGTACACTATATGCCACCAAACTAGAACGACAGCAGCGAACGTTAATATCACAGAGGCACTTGAACATATACAACCAGAGAAACGCCGCATACAAAGTACTGAAATATACCATGCATACAGGGTCTCAGTCCTCTGGCTGACCAGTCAGTACAAACTTAGTCCGATCTGCCAGGAACTGGGCAAATTTACCTTGGACTTGACTCTGTGTGTGTCGGGGCATTATGGGAACACACCAACTTTTGAAAATTGGCATGCATTGCACGTGACGCTGGGGCGTATAATTAAAATGAACTGTAGTGGTTGGGGACTGGTGGGCCTCAACATGTTCTATGGTCTGTAGTCCTTGTCACTCATCCCTTGTTCCTGCTACGGTATATTAGAATTTGCTTAGTCAACATGGATGTCATGGCTGGAGCCCTAAAATACTCAAGTAACTGGTAAAGAAAAATAATTATATCTGTCACAAGCAATGGCCATGCAACATCACTCCAGGTAATCTCTGGCCTATTATAAAGGCCTCCGTTACAACATGTATTTAGACTGGGCTTGTAATTAAGGATTGGTGTATTTTTCGCTATTTTTTTAAGCCCACTTAGGTAATTGTTCGTCATCCCTGATTGCCTGACAACAATACCGCAGTGTTAGCGAAAGAGCCTAGTGAAGCACAATATGTCACCTCACTTGCCATTGTCATTTGCCAAGGCACCTATTACACCAAGTGCTTCCCTTTTCATAACTGGCATCTGTGATCCTAAACAAGGGCTTAAAATACTGCCGTGGCTCCTGCTCCTGGCGCTATTTTAATGCTCTGCAGGAAGAACCACGAACGCCGGATGTGATCGAGAAGGAGCCTTCCGCTATAATTCTCCGGGTGTTTAATATTAATACTTAATTACTAGCTGTTCTTAGATGGAAGCTGAGTGATGGTGTAATAGTGTGTGTCTGAATCAGCAACGTTTTCATGATTATAAAATACAAAAAAAACAAAAATGAAATTCCAGTTGGTGTTTGTTAGTAATACCAGTACATGTATTAAATGTACATGTATATGATAAGTATTAAGTACACATGTACCGGTACTCATGATGTACTCATTTACCAGTAACTGAGTTAGTGTGTTTCTTCATCCTCATTGTTTCTGTCAAAGTCATTCATGTGTTATTATCCTTGTACACCATTCATGAAGTGATTTAGCAGCTATATTGCACATACATTTATATAAATTTTTGTGTGATATAATCAGAATAACTATCATAATATACTGTTCATTAACGCTGATGCTCATACATGTAAATCAGTGCAATGAATTATTAGAAATCCCCACAGTGTTTTGTCTTGGTCATAAGTATATTGTCTTGTCTGAGCCATTGAATGATAATGTGCCAGAAATATGAAGAAATGGAAGACTTTATATCTTACATCCGCTACATTCCAAGTAATGAGCTTGTGGTCGCGCGTCAAACTCTGAATGCCAAGTTGAACATCTATCACATTGAACCTTGAATTACTGGTGTTTAAGCTTGCATAAATAATTATTGGCCCAAAAGTCCAGTAACACCAGTAGTTAACTGGTAATTGTGGGACCGTGCCTTAGTTCCTGTGTGTAAATTAATGATATTTACACATGTTACACATGGTACACACTATGCCCATCTGACATACTACCTACATGTATATCACATTCTGTGCTTGTTTTGACCACCGAAGCTTAGTGATGGGTGATTACAGTTCTCATGGACCAATGGGCCTGTGAAATGGGCTCATGGGGTCTGCTGTGTATGAGTGGGGAGGATCTGAGTACCCACGGCTTTCTGTGTAAAATCCCATGATTCTAATTTCACAGTCCTAGTAGGTGTCAAGTGTAGTGTTGAGGTGTCATTGACCTGTGGGACACCTTCAGATTTCCCAGTCAACCATAATTTCAAGTAGTGTGTATTTTGATATTTGGGAAGAAAGTCCAGTTAATGATAGGCATATGTGGTTCTGCAGTCACCCACCAGATGGTGCTCTGTAATGGTCGATATAAGGTGGCAGTATATTAAGCCATGCAGTTCTCCGCGTTTTGAAAAATGCAAGAACAAAGATAATCTTACACCATACAGAACCTGTCTTGAAAGACCACCCCATGGGCCATACAAATGTGGTTTCTCAAGACAGGTGGCCTTTGGTGAGCTGAGGTTCAATCACAATTAATGTAGGACATTATACCAGGAATATCTGGTCTTTTAAGACAGGTGGTCTCATGGCAATGGTCTCTCACACTAGGTCTCTCTGAACTCCTGGCGCATATATAATAGATGGGATGTGGTAGGGACTGTGAGCCAGTTTCTTATACATGTATAGGCCCCTTTTTGCATCTAACCTTTTTGACATGTTTTTGAGTCACTTAACTTTATTTTACATTTGGTTAAAACAGGTTCACTTCAGTTCACAATTATATCTCTGCTGACTTAAATATCAGTTGCACGTACTACAGTATGTTTATACCCAGTGTTTTGGTTATGTGGCTCCCTCTGATACTTCATGGAAACCACAGGGTGCATGTGTTCATACATATTCATTAGATAGTAAAACAGTTTCACTCAACTTTTGCATTTACTCTTGCTTTGCTTCAAACTAATCCAGGCCGAGACCACCAAATTCAACCAGACTTGGACTTTGTTTTCTGAAATTGATTCTGAACAGGATTATAATGCTAATTTAATTGGTCTAAAAGAGTTTGAGCTTTTATAGCTTGACCTTCTTGAGAACACGTAAATTTACATAGGGACAACCGGTATATACTAAATGATCTTGAAGGCAATATTAATGATGTAATAAATTTGTGTTTGACATGTTTCAGTCAGCTCATTTCCCATGTGTAAATTTATACATGTACTTCATTTGTGATATTTTCTGTGTTGCCAGGGGAGAAGCCGTATCGCTGCTCTTGGGAGGGCTGTGATTGGAGGTTCGCGCGATCGGACGAATTGACGCGTCACTACAGGAAACACACCGGGGCCAAGCCTTTCCAGTGTAAGCACTGCGACCGCTGTTTCTCCAGATCGGACCACCTGGCGTTACACATGAAGAGACACCCCTCACCATCGGTATGACCTAGCAGAGATTGCTCTGCATAGTCGCCTTGGTGTTAGAGGAAACTTGGCTGGAGTTGATGGTGTACGTGGCTCAAAACCAGCTCTGAGGTGCAAGAACTGCGTTAATCATCATTGATCGTGTTGATACCACACCGTCCAAGTTCTCTTCATTATCATTGGTGGTTTAATGTTCCAGCATTCGTCATCAAAACACGTTGATCATCAGGTGAAGGTGATATAAGGCAGTGAGTAAGACGAATCTTATTGCATGAGCAAATATCGTAATTAACAGCAGACTGTTGTTGTCTGACCACTGATCTCGGCATCAGCATGCACAGTACCCCAGTGTACCCACCATGTATGGAAGCACTGGCTGCGTGTAAACATTTCTTACAGCAGAATTCGGCTACAGCATTCATGGCTTCGCACAGCGCCACCCTTGAGGTCTATAGAGTCGGTCTTTCTTGGACAGGTTCTGCAGACCGTTAGCCACTTCAGAGAGCTTGAACATCACAAAGTTTACACGGAAGAGGTTTCCTTACATTTTATACACTTTGAAGAATCCGTTGGCAACACGACAACCAGCAACCACGTCATGCAAGTACAAACCGCCGTCTGACTCTGACCATGCTGACTGTCTGGAACCGTCTGCCTTTTAAAAGTTGACCCAATGTATAGAGACTGTATTGCACTGTGGCATCCCAATGGAAACCCTCCGGGATTGACATAAACAGGGGTGATAGGAACACTGTGCTTGATTCTCCCGGCCCTGTCGGGTCTACGTAACATGATGAAAAAGTCAAACGCTCTATTTATTGTTGAGTTGTTTGAGATGCGCTGGCGAGCATTACTACCACTCATGCATGGACTGTATTGGTGGGCACTGTGAGATATAATACTGCAGTGATCGAGGCTTGGAGACTGTACAAAGACTGTGGCAAATTAGCGTGTGAATGATTGATTGATGATAACTTACAGATGCAATTATATTATTTGTGAAATATTGTACATGTATATTAATAATTTAAGTATCGTGGAAAAAAACCTGTTCAAATGCATGTACTTGTGTACATGTAGCTAATTGGTGGTTATATGTGCATTTAGTCTGTTGGTTATGTTTGCGTTCTGTTACATTATTTGATTGTTATTATTACCTCATTTCAGTTGGTGCATTGTAGATCGCTATTAACAATTTGTGCCCCTTTAATTCTTTTCCTTATAGATTCCTATCTTTTCAGCTTTGTGATTTTAAGCTTTGCCACCATATGGCACATTTGTATAACAAGGCATGGTGTGCTATTGGTCAATCTCTGTATCTGAGAAGTCTGAACCTTTGATTCATCTCCCTTTTACTTTACAACTGATAGCCCTGCTGCATTCAGCTGCTTGGATATAAGAAATCTTTGTCTGTAAATTAAGTCTCCCATCTTCCTGAGAACTCCCTTCTGAAGGCAAGGGACTCCCCTTTTATGTGGCATGGTGGGTATTGTGCGCCCAAGGGAAGGTCATTGGCACTGAGATGGACCCTACCATTGAATGCAGACAGGTAACCAAAGGACAGATGCCTATTGATAAGCTTTGATCTTGTGTTAGGAGATGGTACAGCCTTGACATGCACATTGCTAATCCTTCCTGGGGTAGGGGGGATCCCTAAGCTTTGGTCTGTGACAGGGTTATTCTTCACTCAGTGACACCAGGCAGCGATTGCGTCAGACTGGCCACGCCAGCAAACATAGTCTAACTGGCCAAATTACACAGACTGTACATGTATACATCTAAAAGATCTACCATGAACAACAAAACATTTCTTGTATTTAAAAAAAAAAATAGTTTACTTTTTGTTAATGATTACCGGTACCTTTGTACTGTAAATTCATTAATGTTCGCGGGGATTAATGTTTGCCTTTTTGAGACAAAACCAAGTTTGCAGGGATTAATATTTGCGGTTAGCTTAGGTCTTGATAGTTATCTAGATACATGAATTGTTTTGTGGGGGTATTTGTTTTTGCGATTTAAAGATGGTCGCCAAATTTGCCAAATAAATCCCTCGCTAACATTAATGAATTTACAGTATATCATTCTAAAAAATTTTGGGACATATGTGAAGGTTATTCGTTATAAAAATCTTATGATTCCCAGGGTGGTGCATGATGCAACATATTCTGAGGTGGGTGGGTACAATGTGGTTAAGTCTTTTAGCAGTTAAGGCCAACTGGCCAATCCCTGTTGTTCATTCACTTATACATGTACAGGGGTATACCACTAGTATACAGAGCCATGACTTTGTGTGGCTTTGTTTCCGTCATCCCATAACTCTTTCTCTTCAACCTATATATAGAAATTAAGATGTCGTTGCTTGATTGACTGATAATTATTTATGATTGTTTCCTTGTTGGGTTGGAAGCAAATATACATATTGTCAATATCGGTACATGTGACCTGCAAACCTTCTTTGTACTTGGTTCTATGTAACGCAATCTAATGTGTTAATACCGTATGTAAAGTAGTATTCTGACTATCATTCATGCTTGCTTTGTGGATTAATTTCACATCTTAGTCCTGTTTGTCAGATATTTATGATATATTATTTCTTGTTATCATTTATCCAAGCTGAAATGAAACTTCCAAATCAAATACAGACTTGAACCTGTATGTGAGCCCCATTAAAATTGCATCGCCCCATGCAAAAAGTTCTTACGACAGCTAGGCCGGGAAGGAGACACTTTATGCTACCGGTAATTATATTTTGAGCCGTTACGGTGGTAATTGTAGTGTATACCTGCTTCATACATAGCTGCAGTATTTACGCTTATTATATTGGTGCACTTTTGGCCATCCGCAATATATATAGGCAAGGTGTATATGAAGGCACGATGTATTTGTGCCTGAACGTTACATGCATTATGCCATTAAGCTCAACATTAATGTTAATAACATTCCACACTGTGTGTTTATCCCAACAGAAGATAGTGTTACCATGGCAATAGACAAAATATTGTAACCATGGCAATAGACCAAATATAATGTAACCATGGCAATAGACGAAATACTGTACTGCAGGCAGAATGTAAGTTTAACATATTTAACTTGTTGTTAACTTATACCGGTAGTATTGTTTTAGGATGGGAATGGTCAATGGACATTTAGGAAGGAATGGTCATATGTATGCAACTACTGCTTTGTATTCTTTTATTTTGTTATTGTACCAAGTTAGTGCATACGTACTCCCATAGTGCAGACGCACCCCTTCACTGATAAGAGAGTAAGTTACGTGCATGTTCTGCTAACTTCATGTGTTCCTCAACCTGGGCTTTTAAATATGTAGAAATCATCCAGGGCTAAGATTTTGTCTAAAGGTAAGTTGCTCTGTATTCCACTGTCTATCCTAAATCCCTACAGTTAGTACATTAATGAATTGTTAGGCTAGGAGCTCTGTGTTGTGTTAGAATGTGCATGTATGGTTACATTTACTGTTTGCCAGACGTTGGGCTGTGTTTCTGGGACCAATTTAGCAAGTTAAGCTGTGCCTACATTTACACGATGTTTCTATACTGTTTCGTGTACTACTTAACCCTCTCTAGGCCTACGTACTTCTCTATTTTTGCTACCAGGTTTAGAAAGTGTTAAAGACCGTTTATTACCTATTTAAAGGATGCTCAAGATTTTTTTTAAACAAATGCGAAGGTTATTCCTTCTGAGCACTATAAATATTGAAAGCTGTGACATTTGAAATGCAGTGAATGCATGCATGCCAAATATGGCATGAGTGATATTGGTGGAGTGCCTTCAGCCAGAGTAAAAACTGGAGTGGGACCAAACCATGGAAATTCAGAAGCAGAGGCTAGCGGTATATGTGTTACGTACAGTATGCAGTTCTAATTTGTCATAAAACTTCACTGAAAGCCTTGCACATTTGATAGGCCATACAACTTCTATTGCCCCTGGGTTGCAGAGTGGGAGATGTTTAGTAGTGTTGACTGACAACTGATAGGCTTGTGTACAGTTATGCTTATACATCAGCCATCCAGGGGAAGTCCAGGTTATTACAGCTGATGCTACTCGGATCCTGATACAGCCCCTCCAAAGCTGTTGTGTATACTACCTGTGTATATGTTGCATAATGGATATAAACTCAACTAGTGGATGTTGTTAACTCGCAAGTAATTAACTGTACAATTCCTATTTGGTCTGTTATGTATAGTAGGTTGACTTAAGCATTTGTCTTTTTTATCAGGTATCTGTCTATCCATGACTGGTCATTGACTTACAGTAGCTCAATCATGTCATTATCTGGGGTGTCCTCTGTGGCAAAGACTTGCTATTTGTGGCATTGTCTCGGAGGGGTGGGGTTGGGGGTGGGGGGTAAGGGGCTGGTGTACTACTGTAGTCAGGAAGTTTGTAGTGTACAGAAAAAAAATTCACTGCATGGTCCTTTATGACCCTTTCTTAAGATTCAGTAGACCTTCCTGGCTTGTACAACCTGCCTAGCACCCTAACCAAATTGTAAGCACGACTAGCTGTGTGGTCAGTGGCAGAGAAAAGTGAAGTTGTCCGCGGGTTCTGGCAGTTCAGACGTCTGTCGGCGTACTTACCCGGCATTTCATTTGGCCCTCTTCTCATGCATGCCTCGTAAAAAAAGTGCTTACAAACTTGTGATTGTTAAAAGTAAGTGTGACATGCACTATTAACTTACACAAAGCCGCAAGTTGATGACGATATGCGTGAAACCGCAACCCGTTTTCATTCATTCTGTTAATGCTGGAGCCCCCAGACCACAGTATGCTTACTAGCTGCCTCCCTTCAGTGATCCTGTATACCAGTACAGTATGGTCCGTGGGGGGTATATTTGTGTATAGGTTGGCAAGCTACCACTATCTTTCTAAACTAACAGCTTTTTTTTCTCTTTTTATTTTTTTGTCCGGCTCTCTCCCCGCCTCTCACTTTCTCCCACTCCTTTTCTTAAAAATGTCTTCTTTTTTTCTCATAAAAAAAGCAAGTGTCATCCTCGGCTTGAAGGTAACTTATAAAAAAAAAAGCTTGAAGTGTTCGTATTTGTGGGGGGTACATTTTTAACATATATAAAAAAAAGCTTGAAGTGTT
>JAAUYG010220952.1_pt1 | contig 11533 bp, 3 predicted proteins | sample 7278091 | NCBI WGS metagenome assembly JAAUYG01 (sample SAMN14350201, study PRJNA611818) | marine sediment metagenome | isolation source: surface marine sediment (0.6m) | place: French Polynesia: Moorea | collected 2018-08 | reverse complement strand
GTCCTACGTAGGACTTACTAAGTCCTACGTAGAAGATAATAAGTCCCACGTAGGAGATATTATCTCCTACGTAGGACTTACTAAGTCCTACGTAGGACTTATTTTTCTTTTTTTCACAGGTGGCACTAATACGCCACCGTATGTAGTAACATCTGTTTACATGTTGGATAAAATCCGTTTCACAAACAAAATCGTGAGACTGAATAATGAGTCGATATTATAAATATAAAGTATATATATATAAAGTATATATTATATATATAAAGTTAGTGTAAGATTACATATGTACTAGTAACTTTAAGTACTCTCCTAAGTTGTTGAGTTTGTGGCAAGGCATTTGCCGCAGACCATTGGTCCTCTTGTTCACAGCTGCATACTATTGTCATTTAAACCGACGTCTTATAGAAGGGGAAAAGTACGTGACTTGGTTTTATTGGCTAGGACAATTGTAGGATGGTTATTTGGGATTCGTCTGACACATTGTGGTATTGGTGGCGTGTATGTCCAACAGGTTGTCGTGGAGAAAAACGTATGTAAAGAGTAACGATAGAACTCGTTTGATGTATATAATGCATTTTGTTTGAAACGTTAGAACCTTTAGGTAACCACATTTTTAAAAAATATATTTTACTATGTTCTGCCGATAACAATACGCGTAGGTCAGAAATTTGATTAATTCAATTCATAGCAAGCATTGATAATGGTGGTAAAACTATATTGACATCTTTAAAGTGTGTCGGTTGGTAAGATCGTTCATGCTTGGGAACTATCCAGGCGTAATTCCACAGAAGCAGAATTGAATATTGTCTTCATTTGTTTCGTGTGTTTACTTTGATGGTGTGCTGGCTTGTATTATATAATTTACCTTTATCCGTAATGTTTAAATCTCATTAAATTACAAGCTATGAGAAAGAAAGACTATTTTACTTTCGACCCGATCAAGCCCTCGTCCAGTTGTAGCCTGAAGTTTGGAATTCGGTCCTGTTATTAGGATGGGACCAGCTAGAGTGTTTGACAAACGCCTCCAAGGCTATATGCAGACACGAATTATATGACAGACGACATAATCTTGTTCCTGTCAGTGGAATAATAAATCGCTTGACCGTTTCCAAGGTCCGAAGGATCACAAATTTCAAGTGGGCTACATTTCGCGCCTCCGGTGCTGTATCAAGGGATCCTCCTTGAATGTGCGCAGTTTTTGGTCTTTGTGATGAGCCATAAACATTGGAAGAGTTTGACGGAAGGCTCTAAGTGGCTTGATAAGATATCATCCACCAGAATTCCCCCAACTATGCACTCCAAGCGTCCAATGCATCATATTACTGCCTTATTATCGCACTTAGCATGTAAATAAAGGTGTAAAGATCTCAATGCGTCGGCCATTAGCTGATATTAAACTTGCCCCGTCCTGTCCAAGGTAGCTACTGAAATCACACTATACACATCACCCCTGGTTCGACCGGTAGTATGCATAATAATTAGTTTATTAACAAAAAATGTGAAACGTTCTCTACCGGGCGCGTTTATGCTTGCAGATAAAATCTTTCATTCTTAGAAAGGAATCTCATAGGTTTTTTTCGCGCATGCAATAATAATGAAATAAATTATTATTTGGAAGAGCACAACTAGCAACTTTATAATGCATATACAAGTGTACAACTTGTATATTCTGTACAGTTCGTGGTTAGCACCTGCATCGAAGGCTGTAGGTTCAGCCTGCAAGTTACAGAAAAAATAATCCAGTCGATACTAAGGTCGCGTGTTATAATCTGCAGCTGCTGAGAGGCATTAATTATTTTAAAATATGTTTACCAATGCAAAGTAAAGATCGAAGTGTCAGGGAATTAAAAAATGTACTTCTTTATTAACTAAATTATTTTTGTGAAAGAACAGTATTAAGGAAGCATGGAAGCCTCATAAAGGAAAAATCAATTTCGTGCAATTTTGCGATACACGCCGTGACGGTTGTTTCGTGAAAAATATCCGCCGTTCGGTTTTGCAGCGTCATACACTTTTTCAAGTGCAAATTTATATTTATAGTATTTTCACTTTTTAATTACTCATTATCAGATCATTTAAGCATGGGTCTGGGGTGCGCAGGCAACAACTAAGACTTTCGACCCATCATGACCCGTCAAATTAAAGTCATTGCAAAAATGGCCACTTCTAATGGCCACTTAAATGGCCACTTCTAAGATTTTCTATCCGTGACCTTGGTCATGACTCTTTAAATATAATAAAATGGCGCCAAAACTTAAAATGAACAAGAGGTTCATGGACCTTGTCGCTCTGCTTGACGACAGTAAGTATGGTAATTGAAACATTACACAAATTTTACAAAGTTTGAAAAAAAATCAGTAACCATAAAAAGACAGAGACCACTACAAGAACAAATTACCACATATATGTATTAGTGATGTCACCCAATCCCAGTTTTCATTTTGCTTCAGTCTACAATCAGCCAGTTTCGAATGAAAAGCCATTTTGAGATAAGTCCTCCAGATGACCTCAAAAGGACCTTGAATACTATGAGGTCAAAGTTACCTCATATATATTCTCCCAGTATCCACAGAGTCTCAAATTTCACGCCATGCGCTCTACCAACTAGTTTCGAGTTCTGGGCCACTTTGTGACAATCGCACTGAATGACCACAAATGATCTCCAACACTACATATGTGTATATGTGGTACCCCATATATGTATTCCTATTATCACGAAGTCCCAAATTCCTATACGTTCCACTCTATGAACAGCCATTTTCGAGTTACAGGCCACTTTGAGACAATTGCATCAAGTGATCTCCAAATGACCTACCGCCAGTTGTTTTCAAGTTACAGGCTATTTTGAGACACGTGCACCGAATGCCCTCCAAAGTACCCTGAACACTGCGAGGACAAAGGTGTCCCATATATGTTATACTAATACCCCCGAGTTCCAAGTTTGAGTCTGTTTCGCTCTAGGATTTTCTTTCCAACATATTTGCAATTTCCCGTCCCTCATTGGTCACAACATTAAATTTAAACCTTTTACAACAAAAAAAGTTAAATATGAAAGTTCAAAATTTCAAGAAGTAACTATTGTGTGGACTGTCACAAGGAGCACACATAAAATGTTTGGTTGAAAAATAACAATAACTGCAGGAGTGGTAGCGTTTTAAAAATCGCATTTTTGAAAAAAAAGACAAGTCCACCGAATGACGCCCAAAATGTCCCGGAACACTACGTGGTCAAGAAAAACCAAATATATGTGTTCTACTATTGCTCTCCGAGTCTCAAATTTCAGTCTGTTTCACTCTACGATTAGCGATTACCAAACTATTTCAAATGTTGTTTTCTTTTTTTGTTCCTTTGGCCACAATGTTAAATTTTATTCTTGTTTAAAAAGTGTAAATTTTCACTTTCAAAATTCCATGCAGTAACTTTTGTGAGGACTGTCACGGAGATTTAGGAAAAGTCTGGAAAAACAATTATCACAGCAGTAGATATAGCGTTTTGAAAATTCACCCCACATAATCCCATGTTAAGAAATTTGACAAAGATTGCAATATATTTTTGTGAAAGAAAAAAAAAAAACATTTAACAAGTACTACCTTTTGCGAAGGTACCCATAGGCAAAATTCCACGTTTCATTGCGCTGGTTTATGAACTGTGGCAGATGCTTCCCATAGGGTCTTATGTTGACGAAAACGACAAGAAAACAGTCATTAAAATTAAAGAAGAGGTCCAAGTACCTTGACGATCTGTTTGACGACTGTTTGACGACGAGCCATTACTAGAACATACACCTATGAAGACGTTCACACCAATAGCTCCCATTTGATTGAGGTCAGTCAAACATTCAGGCTCCATAGGCCTCTTTCCATTGGCCACAATGTTAATTTTAATCCTTTTAAAATGTTTAAATTTGAATTTCAAAATGCCAATAAGTAACTTCTCTAAGGAGTGTCATAGGGAACATTTAGAAAAAAAGCTCGAAAACTGTCGGAGCAACGATTTGACGTGTTTATCCCCATAGAGTTCTCTGTTAAGGAAAATTTTAAACTTCGTTTTTAAATTTAAATTGAATTTCAAAAAATAATAATATTTATAACTTTCGTGACGACTGTCATAGGAAGCGTGTAGAAAAAAATTTTGAAAAATCTGCATATCTGTAGGAGGAGTCATGTTTTGAAGTTTTCACCCCCATAGGGTCCTGCGTTAAAGAAAATTTCAATCTTTTTAAAAAATATTAAATTTGAAATTTCAAAATTTCTATAAGTACATTTTGCGAGGACTTCCGCAGAGAACATGTAGAAAAGGTATGCCTGAAAAAAGAATGGTCTGGAGTTTTGGTTGACAGCTATCTTTTCAGGAAATTTGGCGTTAATTCGTGTGACGGTTTCCGAGAAAATGGGCGTTTTGAGGACGACGAAACGAGAGAAAACGAAGGACATCAGCGCCATGACATTAGCCTTGCCGTCACAGTCAGACAGAGATAAAAATCAAATGTGGTAACTATTAATTGGTATTGTGAAAACTTCCATTGAACCTGCGCTGTATCTATGTGTTGTTGAAAGTGACAAAGTGTGTTGTCTATTGAACTGAATGACTATCATAATTATAATTGTTATTATTCTGATCCTTACTTGACTGCTATATATATCTTTGTGAATCATTACACTGTCACCTAAATCAGTTTGAGTATCGTTGGGGGGACGTGTGAAAATTGGAAAATGCAGCAGTTAGACAGTCGATCACCAAAATATGTTCTCATGTGTTAGTATGGGGATGATACTAGTTTACTGCACATGTTGTTTATTAACGGTTACATTACATCGGATTCCGGAACATAGAATAATTTTTATATAATAAATTGGCAGATACAATCATTTATATTACATGTGTAATAAATACTAATTGGTCTTATATTTGCTTGCGAACCCTATTAAACTTACTTTGCGTTTCCGTGTCTATCCGTGTGTGTGTCCATTTGCCAAATATCTCAAAAATATGTGAACCGATCAACTCCGTTTCTGTGCGGCCTAAATTTCTTTAGCATGAAAAATAACTTTATACAATACGACAACTGCCCTGTGTGTGGATCTAGTCCTGAAAATCTAATTTATTTTTTTCATTGCCTGTTGCAATGCGGTCATCCCCAGACTCACGTTGATGGCAAGGGTGTCTACTCTGCTCGCTTTAATCCTGGACTTTAATCCCGCATGATAGAAATTCCAACGAATCCTTTGTTGACACTCTTATATTTGGGAACTCAAACCTATCTTTTTCGGGTAATATTACCATACTCAAAGCTGCAATAGCCTTCATTGTGGAGAGTAGCCGTTTTGACTGAGATTGTACTACGCTAGAAGAAGATTGTCTTTGTATTTGAACTACTGTCATGACTACCATTGACCTTAACTCACCACGCTGTGGCGACATGTAACACAAGTACAATGCATGGTGTCTAATTCAAAGGTGAGCATCTTGTACCAGTTGGTGTGTGCAAAACTTTCAAAATAAACTGAAGCTGAAATACAAAAAACCCTCACACTTTCGGGGAAGTCATCACTCTGACGCGGGGAAGCATCCTGTCCATTTTGAAAAAAAAAATCTCCCACATGTAAGGGTAGGTGTAGCAGGTCCGAAATTTTGGCCTAATGATAAGCACTAGAGACGGGGGAAAAACTTTCAGCAACAATATATACAAGTAAACGGTGAGATAGACATGCCGTTACTATTAGAGTCCTATATGGAGTATGACTATCATATATGGAGAGTCCAACTGCAGCATCAGATTTGACATTGAGTGACATTGACAGGTCAAATTCAAGGTCACTCAAACTTCCCAGGACTGATATCCCGCAAAGGAGCCGAGGTATGCCATAAATTTCGATTAAACACAAGTAGGAAATCATATTGGAGTCAAATGGCACCATTAAATTTGATTTTGAGTGACCTTGAAAAGTCAAAGTCAATGTCATTCAGATTTTGAAGGCTTCATTTCGTAAAAGGGCTGTTTTAGACCATATGTTACTATTAAACACTAATACGAAAAATATACGGGGAGTCTAATGGGACCATAAGATTTAACTTTGAATGAACTTGAAAGGTCAAAGTCAAGGTCACTTAGATTTTGGAGCCTTATATCTCGTAAAGGGGCTGATTTAGGCCATGTGTTACCATTGAATATCAATTGGAAATCATACGTGGCAGGTCCAATGACACTGTCAGATTTAACCTTGAGTGACCCGGAAAGGTCAACTTGATTTTAAGGGGTTATATCTCGCAAAGGAGGCTAGTTAGGCCATATCTTACTATTAAACACTAATAGGAAATCATATATGGGAAATTCAACTGCACCATTAGATTTGGCCATGAGTGACCTTGAAGCTAAAGTCAAGGTCACTTAGATTTTGAGGGGTACAGGATTTGTACATGGCCGGTAGTATATTAATCTGGATGTCACACAAGAGAATTTGTGGCTAGGCGGGGTTTCCTGCTGTCCCAGCGGTCGTTCGTGTTACTGTTAAGATGCTACTTTTCTGTCATTGGACATGTGACTGCTTGTCATGTAGTTGCCATACTGTTCAATAATACGTGTCAATGCGTCGCATTTGAACAAGAATAATTGTATATTTTTTTACAAACACTACTTACATGCGCTGAGGTGAATGCTGGAATATCTGTTCTTTGCTGTGTTGCTAAACGTTGCTTGCGTTGGATTCTTGTTATAAATTTTTAATGTAAATTTGCGGACAATGTTTTAATGGTCAGAACTATACATGAAGGAGTACGAGTTTTGAATGCAATGTGCACATGCACTGCTGAGTAGTAGAACATGATGTCTCCGACCATTGGCGGCTTATCGCGGATGAAATTGCGAAAATAAAAACATATCACCCTTTCGCAGATCTGAATGATATTTGTGTGACTCTTATGCATGAGATAGTCCTATCTTGTTTGTAGATGAGTATCATCATGCCTTAGTTTGGGATTTTGTAAATGATAAAATCGGTAGTGTTTGCGTCGCCATTACCCAGCATTCAACAGCCAGGTCTAATTGCTTAGAGATCTGTTCTTCAGCGTGAAAGATGAGAACTAAGAGAGCCCATGCACTAGACATTTGCGTTAAAGTGCGTATCTAACTTGTATTCATCACAGAAATATTCGTTTTATCACTCGTTACCAGATGACAGCTATGTATTTTATCCTTTCACTTGCATATAACACACTGGGCAAAAACATGCGTTGAAAGTTATGGAGGACATTAATTGTATGTGGACCATATTTGGCAACGAGGACAATGAAAACAAGAGTCGAGGACCTTGACGCTTCATATATGACTTCCTATTAACAGTAATGTATACCTTAATTCTCTTCCTTCTGGGATAAAAAAGGCATTCGAAATGAGTGACTGTGAACTGGACCCGTCACTGTCTCTTAATGCCAGTGCAACTGGACTCCACATATATGACTTCATATCAGTTTAAATAGCAACATATTCTAACTCTACTTCTTTCTGAGATATACGTAAAAGGCATTGAAATATGAGTGACCTTGAAATTGACCTTTCTATGTCACTCAAGGACAAGTATGATAGTGCAGATGCCAGATAGACTCCCCACATATGACTTATTATTAGCGTTCTATCCTAACATATACCCTAACTCGACTTCTGTTATATAAATGTATGAAGCAAGGGTGAACTTGAACTTTTAAGGTCACTCAATGCCAAATCTAATTTCACATTTGGACTAACAGTAAGATATGGACAAAACCTGCTACTTAACGCGATACAAGCCCTCAAAATTTGCGTGCCCTTCAAGTTGACCTTTGAATGTCACCAAGGTCAAATCTAATGGCACATTTGAAATCCCCGTACATGATTCTCTATTTGTCTTTAACAGTGATTAAACATACGGTTTAACTCATATCTCCTTTACTCGTCGATTAAAGGAGGCTTGCATCGAGTCGATGCAAGCCTTCTAATTCTGAATGATCTTGAACTTGACCTATCAGGGTCGTTCAAGGTCAAATCCAATGACACATTTGGACTCCCAATATAAGTCATATACACGTTTAACGGCAGTAAATGACCTAACTCAGCTTCTCTATGAAATATAACCCTGCAAGACTTCTCCCGTAGATGGCAATGGTAAATTTCAATAGTTTGATAAAAAGTAAATCAATTCGGAAAATGAAAAAATCCAGCACAATATTTTCGTGAGCATTATGATGAAAAAAGGTTTGATATAATTCGGAATGTATTTGCTGAAGGAGTGCCGTTTTAAAATGTTTACTCGCAAGACTATGTTAAGGAAAAGTGACACAATATTTTTTTTCGTAAAATGAAAAAAATTCCAAAAACAGTACTTTGTGAGCAGCATACCACTTACTAAGATAAATATCAGAAAAGATTTGAAAGTTTTCAGATCAGATTTGGTGGGTAGATTGAACTGTTGCCCCAGTAGAGTCCCAGCAAAGGAAGCTCGTGAAAATTCAAAATAGAATAGCTTAAAGAATTAAAACAAACAAAAAATGATTTGGAAATAGAGTGGATAGCTATTATTCACAAAAATTCGTTGGTTAATCAGCCACCCTTAGAAATGGTGGACACTTTGAGCAACATGAACAAAAAGGGTCTTGGGCATGTACATTGTACATGCAAGCAGTGACTGACAGTAGCGGTCATAAGACAAACGTATAGTGTTTTGACAGGCACACCTTCGCAGGTGTCGAAAGCACTGCATCCCCTCGCCGAGAACGTTATTTTAGAGAGCTGAAAAGTTAAAATAAAGGCAGGAATAAGATCCCGGGGAATAAGATACGATAAAATTTATTTTGGGATGTAGTCGGGCTGTAGTTCAACAATAACATTAGTACAAATACTATTAATCGACATGATTAGGACTAACATTTTGGTGGGGATGGGGTGATAGCGATGATGAGGCGACGTAACATGGATTACATCAAAGTGAAAATACACAATATATCCTAAAAACGCCTACAAGAGGGCCCTTCCCAAACATGTATACCTTTCTTAAAGGAATCTGCATCCGCACAATCTTTACATGAATTTCCCAATTTGTTAAGTTAAAGCATAGCAATTAAACTGTTGCAGTTATTGCTACTCATGCCTGCAGTGCTACCCGGCCATTGCCCCTTATACGTTTATGCATGTAGTCCAAATACGGAATTTCTCCGCAGACATAATACATATTTAACAGTCTTAACTGTACCTTCTTTAATTTCTGTTCTCTTACGCATAAAATAATTTATTCTACACGTAAAACAAGTTATTCTACACGTAAGAGAACACTCAAGAACGTAAGAAAGGGGTTACATTCTTCTTTGTTTAAGAGATTTGGCTGAAAAAAATTAACAAACTGCAACACATGAACATGCCCTTCTTGAATGGAATACTTAGTACCGGTAAGCAGACATACATGTGTGGTGTTCGAGGTGTTCAGATTTTTTTTCAGCAAGTGAGTGGTGATGCATCGTATCCAATATTTTTGCTTACTTTTTAGGGATATAGATATTCCTTTCTGCTCACCTGCACCCAAAAACTGCTCGCGTCCAAACAAGACGCATAAGCCATCACACATAAACCTGCATACACCTGCATACTCCACCGAATCCAACATGCAGTTGGTGATATGATCAATATGATCCTGAGAGGTTGAAAGCCGGGGGATCTGTCCTCCCCCCCCCCCCTCACTGGACCCAATGAGCCTTGCATTTTCAACACATAACTATATGGAGTTGATTTTGTGTTAAGACAATCGTATATGCTCATTGTATCAGTTCGAACGTATTTTTAACAAACACAAATACCTGTGAAATTTTTAGTATCCAGAGTTTTATTGTAGATACATGAACACCACAATATGTGGTGTCTTGTGGGTAACACATGGGGCAAATCTGTGACCTGCGCTGCCTTTATTTGATTAACTTAAAAAATAAAAGAGATATGGTCTTCAAATTTTTATGGCAGATGGTCAAAGTGTCTGTGAATCAAATAACTGCATAACAAAAGTTCACACAAGTTTCGTTTATTTTCCTAAAATAGTATCTCAGTGTGGCATACTTAACTGAATTTGGCTGCTACAAAATAGTTGTAACATTCAATTGTCATTTTTAAAGCCATCTTAATAAACATTCTGAGTAGCTCAAGATTTAAAAACAATGTTTGAGAGGCTTCATAATTATCTGTATTTAGCTACATCTACAAATTTTGTGAAATAAACCTTTATATACTAAACTGTACATCTAAAATGCATGTGATACTGTTGTGACCGAGTGTGTATTCCAGTAATTCAAATAAATGGCACAGCAAAACAAGAGGCACTGCCAAATAGACCATAACTATACATTAATCTGTCATTTCAGGTTCAGGGCTTTGTAATGCTTGAATGTATAAATGGATATCCAACACCAAAGCACCCATAAAGGCCATAATATATTGAATAAAACACTACGAATAACAAAGTAGAGGTGAGCTGTTAAAACTTGCAGAAGAAAAGCCGTACAACACTGCATATCCAGCTACCAGTTCTGCATGCCACGTTAGTAGAAGTACATGTATGTGAGAAACCTATAAATTAATGCCCAAGATCAACGATTCTATTGGCTAAGTGTTACTTATGGCTGTAGATATGGGTCAACACCCTATTGAAAACGTGTAAAAAACTTTCCTGATTGGACAGTAAAATATATAAATATATTTAAACACGTGAATTTATTTCTAAAAAACGTCGATGAGAAAGGCACTATCAATTGAATTAAATAAGAATTAATTTAAATACAAAAACTAAACATATTTAAGTAATAAAATATGCTTATTTAGATAAATACACTTATTTAAGTGTTACGGTATGCGCATTTAAATATGTGGCATATATGCGTCAAAGCTATGGTTTAAATAACGTTTGTGTTTAATTTAAATAGCAGGTTATGACCCAAGTTTACTGCAATACATGGCCGCCCTTGTCGTTGTCCTCGGTGGTTGCTTCTGGTGGTTCAGTTGTCAGTATGGGGCCTGAAAATATAAAAGAAATTTCATGTGTAGTGTCACAGCCACTATTGAGATAAGAGGGAGGACTTAGATAGGTCACAGCCTTTGCTTAGGCGTTTTAGTATACTTTTGAGTTGTTTATTATAGTTGTTTAGTAAGTAATTTCAGTGGTAGCCGGTCTCCAGTAGACCGCGCAGGGTACATGTATAGGCCCATTCTACAGGGCCGTTAGCGAGCTTTCACAGCTTTTAGAGGCCCAGATATGCAGAGCCCAGTGGTGTATTGTGTGCTGTTGTACAGCTGGAGATGTACTTCCCCAGCTAGAGTAGGGATTAGGCCTTGCTTGTGATCTTGTTGACCCCCGCCGTTCCTTATGGTGCTTCAGTACAAAGGTGCCAGGAACGGGGCTTTCTAAAAAAAAGCCATAACTCAGTAGAAAATTAACACATCCACAAAAAAATGTTACCCTTGTCCTGACCAATATCTACAAGAAAGATTTCCTAAAATATAAGCCCACAATGGTTTTGTTCATTG
>JAAUYG010182879.1_pt1 | contig 11533 bp, 8 predicted proteins | sample 7278091 | NCBI WGS metagenome assembly JAAUYG01 (sample SAMN14350201, study PRJNA611818) | marine sediment metagenome | isolation source: surface marine sediment (0.6m) | place: French Polynesia: Moorea | collected 2018-08 | reverse complement strand
GCCCCCCCCCCTTTTTTTTCAAGAGTTCAAAACAAAAGTTTGATTGCACCATTGTTCAAGACCCTGTGTTGTGGTCTGTTTCTCCTCTTCCTTCTGAGTGAATTGCGCTGCCCCTAGAAGCATCCATGAGACCGGTGGTGATCGGGGTGTGAACCCCTGGCAAATCATCTCGGTCTGTCTCCGTGCCCAAGCAAAAGAAGTTGGATTTGTGATCAAGTTTTCACTTTGGACAGTTGAAAACGTCTTTGAGTGTTGTGCATCTCTGTCTTCATCGCATCTGATTAATTGTCTGTTGCCTTTTATTTTTCCCTGCACACACAGGATTTACTGTAATGGAGGAGGTATCAAAAACATCCATACATTTTGATCATCCAATAATATGTGCATCAATTACTAGTTTCCTAAGCGTTCTGTTAAAACTGGTTAAATCAGAAAATGTTGTGTGATTTGTTCAACTTTTTGTCATGTTTCTCCCAGCAATATGTGTTGATTGTAAATTCAGTGTGAAAGTTGGTAAACTTGGGGAATATTATGCTTTTACAATGTTTCAAGTAAATCCATGAAGCAAGACTATGCAGACGATCTGTGCGATTATTCTTCGCCTGCAAACTACAATATTTGATAGGCGTGCCTTTGTCTTCATCTGCTCTTTTAAAAATTTCTGGACTTGAGAATGTTTTGTGTGAAATGCTTTCTTTATGTTTGCAGGATGGAGCTACGTTAAACCTTCAACATCAAGCAGCTGATAGTGGCATCGTGGTGCAGTACGATCACAATGAGTCAGTCATCTAGACAGCCGTGTAACGCCGCTTACAGTCATGAAAGCAGACAATGCTAGTCAATGGGGACTTTTTCGGCTTGGATGATTGTGTTGAACGTGTAAAACGTAACATAGGGATCATTCTAGACCAGTCAAAACATTCTGTGAAATTCTTCAATTCTGGCAAACCGTCTCCAGAAAAGTTGCATTCTTCACGTTTTCACGCATCAAAGCATCTCGGCATCGAAAAGTCCCTGCAAGTTTTTGAAACATCGCCAGTTACAGACCAACTTTGGGATCACTTTTTTTGTGATGTGTTGCAAAAGCAAATTTTAGCCACACAAATGTTTGCCCAATCATATTGATTGTGTTTCGCAGCCAGCTGCCTAGTTATGGTTATAGATATCAGAACAGTTGTGGAGAAGAATGTTTTCTGCGAAATACGAGGCGTCTGGTAGAGTCGTTTTTGCCATTGTTTGTTGCTTTATCCCTGTGCGAATCAGAAAGGAGGGTTACATTCACTTGTTTTTGGTGTCAATTTTTCCCTGAAAGGAAATGTAAACTGCCCTGCAGCTATTACACTAGTCTTGCAAATTCACAATCTGATAACGCAGCCTGCAAACTGCTAACGTTTTGGAAACGAATTTAGAATAGCGCGCTTTCTTTGGTAGCGTCAGGTACTTACACACATGAAGGTATTGTGATAGGTGGTTTCCTACGCAGCCACAAAAACCACATTTTGTGGTGAACGTCTTTTTGTAGAAGACCATTGTCGAGGAAAATATGTGCATATCAAATGTGTTCATGATCATATGTACAAACTGCATGTGTGGCGAGTGTTGATAGGATTTGCATGGTCACATGGATGGTGAAAAATTGATAATTCTATTGGAGTGCCAACCAATGTGTCGGTTTTGACCCTGCAAACTCAGTGTCGTCTGTGGTAGAGATTTTTTTTTGCTCCTTGGATCTTTTATTTCTGTTGGATTTTGGAATTGCAAATTTTACATACATGTTTTTGTTGAATTTCGACAGAGTTCTTCGTTTGGTGTGAAAAGAAAATCCGTTCTCGGCACAGAGTCCGTCGGCGGCTATGTCCAGATTCGGCTCAGATAACAGATGCTACATTCATTTGCAAGTGTTTCTGTTTTCACATAGGGCAGTTTCCCTTGTTGCTTCTTCGTCGACGTGTCGTTTGTTGTGTGGCTCGAATGGCACGGAGGAAGAGATTTTAACCCGTGTAGTGTCCATTTTTTCACAGCAGTGAACCGTGCGAAGTGCAAGGGGCTTTGTAGGAGGAGTGTGGCGTTGAGGTACCGGTACACAACTCTTGCTTGAAAAACCTAGTTAAATGTGCACACGATAATTGAACGGTCTTTCAGTGTAACGTTTTGTTAGAAATAGGGTTGTCTATGCAAAAGTTAAACGTGTTTCTTTTGCACATTTTTGTTAGGGACGTTTGATAATAGGGTCATAGGTGATAGTTGAACCTGTACATATCAGATTGCAGTGGATAAAAAGAGTAGCATTGTGTCTGATCCTGGGTCTCCTCCCCTGCCCTTCCGCCCCAGAGTTGTCCCATTCCTGTCCACAAAAAGACCTTGTTCAGCTGGTGAAGCTCAGTTGCATTCCCGCCGGGAAAAATAGCCAATCCATTTTCCTTGTGAAAACTGATTTGAACTTTCTTATTCCGACTTGCCGACTGAATTGGTCATTTGGAGTGTTATCTTGCATGTGCAAGCTGTTGCACTCCAGTGAGATTTCTGACACACACACCGGCACCTGGGTGTGCCAAATACCTGTTTGTTCATTCTGTCTTCGTCGTCTTTTCAAACAAAATACCAGGCAATTTTGCTGGACAAAAGTGTGGTTCAATGGTCTTGCCGAAATGTTTTTGCAAAGAAGAGTGCAGTTGAGTTACTCTGGGTTGTTTGTTATTGTTTTCCGGGTTTTTTTTCTTCCCTTCGGGGCCTAACAAAAACTGATAATTTTTTTTCTGAAATCAGCGAAACTAGAATGTGTGTTCAGACTCAATGCTTTCACAACTGATTATGATATCTAGAGAACTTCGCTCAAGTGACTCTTGTTTCAGGGGCACTCATTCGCAGAAGGAATTAACTTGCACTCATGTATTTTTTCACACCCGATTGCGATAAAATGACAGTGGTTGAGTATTGGACAGTTCATTGGACAATTTGTTGCTGCTTAACGTTTTTGCTTTGTGCGTTATTTTACACAATGATCTGTTTCATTTCATTTACAATGAGCATTATGAAAATTGCTGGTTTTGAACTGATTTGCCAAACAGATTTTTCTTCATGTGCCATCCTCCTTGGTTGTTGGTTATGTGACAAATTTGTAAAATTCTTTTTGTTTACCATTTACATCCAAATTTGTTCGTTGGCTGCTTGTTACACCCCCTGGGTGATTTTCAAGTCGAACAGTTGGCGTGTATTTCCCTCAAGTTTTGCCTCTTTCTTTCACAAAAGAACGTGTGGACATTTATGTGCCCCACTTTTCCTTGGTGTAGATGGCAAATTTTGTGTTCAGTTTGTTCACGGTTCAGCTTCAAAATGGAACGTTTGCTAGGGAAAATTTCCTGAGTCTTCTGAAAATGACGCCGTAACTATCAGTTGTCCGTGTCGTCGAGTACTTCCCGTAACTTCCAGGATCAAGAACTAAAACAAGACATCAGGGTCAGCGCATTTACATGTCATGTACCATAGTGTTGATACAAACAGTGAAATAAAAGAAAAACCAAACGCGAGACAAAGCTTGTGATTTCCACAGATGGAAGATGCGGAAACAACACCCAGAAGATATCTGTACAAAATTGGCAGAAAACGAGAAACGCTCAAGGCACTCGGATACGCAGACAACACTCATGATTCTGAATTGCTAGTGCATCATGCACTGGAATGTCCATCGTCACTGCATGAGAAAAGGGAAACCGAGAATGCGCCAGAAGAATGAAACAATCGCACGAAGTGGCGAATTCTCTCGGACCCAATCCTCGGTGCAGCGGGCCCTCTGGTTCAGCTGCACGCACAGCGATAACTCACTCAAGTCGAGAAATGCTCAACTGTGAACACAGTTTTTCCACGCAAGAGATGTTGGTGAAAGCTGACACATTTACACTTCATTCGGATGAGTTTCTCTGAGGCAGGAGCACTCCAGAGGTCCATCCACCATGTAAATGACGCCATTCGTTGCTTCGATTGGATCACTGAGTATTTTGAGAGACTTGTTGATGAGGAATGGAGCTCCTGGCTCTTCCTGGCGAATGTGGATCCATTCCTCCGGGATCTGAGTCCGGAAGCGGTATTCCAGACGAGGTCTGATCAGACTGGTGTAGACAGGTTGTGTCAGGATGTGGTAGCTCAAGAACTGCAAAAGCAGTGAAACCAGGGAGTGAATTTTTGGTCGACGAAGGGCCTGATTTCCTAAAATCAGCCCAGGATTTGTCATTTCCACTGGACATTGTGTGTGATGGGGTCCTGTCCCCGAATCCGATTGGTCACATTGAGTGGAGGACAGAAAACTCAGATTTGGCACCATTGTATGGGCGTAAAAGTGAAAATGAAAGGCGGCTTTACCTTTCTGAGTCTGGGTCTGTCGTGCACAAACCTCTCTATGCGGTTGCTGTCCATCTTGTCAAACGCGACATCATTTGGGGCGAAAATTGTGAAGTTGGCTTCGTCGTCAGTGAGAATAGCATCCATTCCTGCAGTGTCCATGAGAGCGCGAAATGTCCTGAAAGGTCGCATCGAAGGAATGAGCTGAGGCTGTTGCTCTGTTTGCATGATGATCATAATTGCTTCTGGAAAGAAGGCGCCTACCCGACCGCTGGCTCCTGTCTCAGTTTCCATCTGGCGTTGTCACTGGGAGGTCTGAGCATCCGGTCGATGACGTGCACCACTCCGTTTCCGGATTCGTGATCCGAACTGAGAATACGCGCTCCGTTCACCGAGAAACCCTGGAAGGTTTGAGCTGATGATGACGGAGACAGTGCCTTCACCTGGCTCAGGTGGAAAGTCAAAATTTCACATGTTGGACTCGAAGAATACCCCTTGAATGACGTCCAGTCTGAGTTTCAGGGCCTTGTCTGTGTGTGATGTGACTGCCTGACGACCCCTAAGGTTATGCGTGGTGATTCTGCCTGGAGCCACGTGGTAACTGATCGTGTCGCGGACTCGCTTCTGACTGGACTGAAGGGATCTCTTCTCTTCACTGCTCATGTCTTGCAACAACAATTGTCCATTTGTTTTTTGGTCAGATTGCAATGGACGTGCCATAAAGAAATGATTTCACTTCGTGGAAAAATTTCTGAGGAGCTTACTTGCAAAAAACTTGGCATGAGGGACAAATATGGTGAAGTTTTCTGCACCCATCCCTCCATCCAGCAGTTCAGATACACCGGCCTGCTGGGCATACTCCAGAAACTCAAAGTGCTCCTGTTCCAGGATCACCTCGTGCAAAGATTTGGCTGAAAAATCAAACAGAGATCATTCTCCAAATCGTCTGTCAAGAAAGTCGGAATCATGCTCTTCTGTTTTTCTGTTCATAAGCCCGCAATGGGTTTTGTTTCAGAACAGGCCACGTTGACATTTCTGAGTCTCCATGGCCAGATTCCCAACCTGAACCGGAAGCTTTTCGTTTCAGACCTGAATCCGGAATGAGCACGTCATCCAGAACGTGGACGATTCCGTTTGAAGCGAGGATGTCCGTCTGTGACGCGGCTTTGCCGTTCACGTACATTCTGTCATCCTCGCCACAGCTCAAGTTCACCCTTTGGCCTTCCAGTGTTGGCAGTCGAGCTCGGCCCAGGATGGCAGCAGAACACAGGTCGTATTCAACCATGTGGTACCTCAGCAGCTCTGAATGCGTGATGAAAGATCAACGAAAACGAGCGAAAATTGTACACCTATGGAGGAACGTCTTTCGTTTACACTGCATGTGGACTTCTGACGTTTTCCCAATGCAAAGCAAGTTGTTTGAAAAAGTGTTCCAAATTTCAAAGCAACAATCGAGTGGGAAAACAGAGCAACGATTTACTTTGCAGAACGTTCTTGTCCTGCAGGATGCGTTCCACGACGGATGGCGGCGCGTTTCGGAACGCAGCGTCCGTCGGTGCGAAGATGGTGAGGAAGCGGGCGTTGTCGCGCAGTACGCCGCCGAGCTGCGTGACGATCATCGCCGTGACGAGCTCTCCGAAGCGATCGTCTTTGAGCAGCACCTCCATCAGGTTTCCTTTGTCGCTTACAGGCTCGATCACCTGAAACAACAACCGCTCCCCTCTTGAATGGGTCCATCAGACTTGTTCCCAATTTGGAAGATGCCACGCTTTCACTTCCGGTCGAACGGTGATAGTTTGATATTTTAGAAGGAAACAAGCGTTCTCATCAGTGTCGAAGCCTCTCGGTAATTCATGCTCCATGAAATTTTCAGGGAGGGGGCAATGGTCCGTAATGACAACAGTGACGCCATGCAGAGTGACTCAAAAGGCCGCTCATCTTTCAGCCGTGCGGCCCAAAAAAGGAAAGCGAAAACTTCAAACCTTTTCCACAATATGCATGATGCCGTTGGCAGCCATTTGGTCTGGAATGATGAGTCTTGCGCAGTTCGCTGTTACAATCTGAAATACAATGGGAATGGGCATTCTACATTAAAGAGCCCTGCATGCAGAATGGTGACAAGTGATCAAAATTCCTCTTTTACAAATTATATAAAGCAGACAGAAAGGGGAAGAAATGAATACACACCCCGTTTGCATATCTGCTGACTTTGATGGGAGGATTGTCCTTGTACAAAGTCGGAAGCTTTATGTTGTGTTGCAGATCCGCCAGGAATCGTCGCTCTCGTGTCATGTGGTATTTGATCAGATTCGTCTTGTGATCAGTGGTCAACAGTCTGTTTCTGTTTCAAGAGAGTTGTTTCTTTTCACTTCTTTTCGGGAAAGTTCCCAAACGACTGTCTTTACATTGGCGTGACCAGCAGCTCAGGGCTTGTTGCAGCTGCTGGCTTGGGTGTCTTTGTGGTGTGAAGTTCTCCATGGACTTCACGAAAACGACCAAATTGTTTCCTTTAAAACTTACTTTGTGTTTTGGGATATGTTCAGAAAGGCTTTGTTTTCGGGCACAAACAGAGTGAATGGTCCTTCAGTCCTCAGAAAGTCGTGCAAGGCGGAAGTCTTGGCGTGATGTCTGAATTCTCGCAAGTACAGACGCTTCGCCGTGTCGTACAGGTTCTGCACTGGAGCGACTGGAACACCAGACACAGGCACGGGTGCAAACAAATTAACACGCTGTTCTCCATGGTTTTAACTGTTTAAAAATCGCCAACCAAACGTCAAATGACGGACATGACAGTCACATCTTTATCCCGGTACAACTTGAGGATGCTTGGCACCAACTACGGTCACCAGATGAGGTGTAACCAAGTTCATTCTTTTCTATAAAACTGGCTTTCCGTTTGCAGAATCTTTGTCAGTATGTCAAAAGGAATCACCATTGGGTCCAACGTTCCGTCAGTAAAGGTGTTTTTTTTAATTCCGTGCGTATCTCTGCACCGACCTGCTCTGCATCCGTTTTTGTCGTCGTCGGAAGCGCGCTCGAAGCCGGCGCAGCAGTGGTAACGGATGAAGGTCGGTTTCTGGCAGATGCGCCGAGGCGTGTACATCATGCACTCCGAGTAGTAGCGCCTCCCGGACCCCATCACCTCCTCCACCGCACACACGTTCGGGCTGCGACAGTGGAACAGGATTTCATGTGTGGGTTTCCTCATTTTGTCTCAGAATGCTGTCTGCTAACACCCAAACCGTTGCGCTGTCCTGGACATCCCGCGCCACGCACGAAACAGCCCACACATTGCAACAGAGAAAGAACAAGAAGGATACGAACCCTTTCAGCCAAGGCATGACGTACATGGATTTCTTCCAATAAAAGTGCGAATTTTTCCGTCTGGAACTGGATGGTGAGAACAAGAGAATCATTGACAAGATGAAGACCAGCAGCTTCATGGCGAATCCTGTGAAATACAAACACAGGAGATTGCAGAAGTCTTTCCATGAAGAATGCTTAGAGATATCGCAGGAAATCCAAGACTTCGTACTTTGTGTTTGATCAAAATTGAACTGTGAGATTCTCAATGTTTTCTTCTGTCCGAATACAACTTGTCAAACAGTATTCGTGCACAACTTCTTACTTTTTGCCCATTGGTTTGTTGACTTGGTTGGCAAAGTCATCATTACAACAGTTTCAGCGCAAGCTCAAGTTTTCATTTTCGATCAAGTTGAATTCTTGAGGAAATTGACACAGAAAATGTGGAGCGCCTGACCAGATGCGCCCCTTCAGATTGTACAAACACCGAGAAAATTTGTTTTTGATCTCAATGGCCACATGACGTCTGGCCACACGAAAGGTGTTGAATGTCGAGTGGGCGAAGAACACAGAAGCCCCCAAGAAGTGGTCTGGACGTATCAACAGGCGCGATCTTTTTGACTTCGCACCTCAGGTTTCTGCATTTGTTTAGACAGCCGTGAAGGGTACTTCACCTTGACGTAAATTACCCATATAATGTTACCAAACAGTCAATGATGGACGAAACCGCAGACCGGTGAGTTATTTCAGCCTTCTGAGCGCAGGACTGGGTTCAGCAGGTCAAAATATGTCTTTGCCCGGAGAAGTAACTTGTTTCAATTTTGCAAAATGTGTGGACGGGTGATTCTGTAGGTCTTGCGAAAGGAGTTGATTGATTTTGGATTCATTGAACCATGCACGAACGATTGTGGCAAAAAAGAAGATAAAACAAGAGTGCGAAAGAATTTGTTACGTTTTTTTGAATTTTTCTTTTTTTTCAAATGCCAAAGCGAAACATTTGAATCCAGACAATGAAAGACGCAACTGCGCGAGAACATATTCACCTGAAACCTCATTTTTTGCTGAACAAAATCGTCCATCATTGAAATGTTCTTTGAAGTCAAATTTCCTTCCCGAATTGCCTGGCCCTGCCCGCCTTTCCCTTTCCATTTGTCAGCATGATGTCTGCAAAATGTCAAGACGTCCGTTCCTCTGACCCGCTGACTTTTTCGAAGAAAAAAAATCTTGAACATCTTACCTTCGCTGGCAATGCTAATTTTCAACAGCCTCCAAATCAGAGCGATGCAACAAGGCCTGATCAGCTCGGCAGCCGAGACAGGAATGTAACTTACAGTGTTTTCGGCTTTCTGCTCAAGTATCCAATAGGAATTCAGTCAAACTTTCAAAACTCCTCTCGGACTTTGAATCTGCGCTTTTGTTTGCGTCGCTTTTGCGCGTCTCTTGTTTTTCATTTCAGTTTCAGAAACAAACGTCGTTTCCACAAAAGTGCATTTGCAACACATTCACATTTCATGTGTAAACCGGACTTTATTGCACCAAACATGCAAGCAGCAGACATCGTTACAAAAATAAAATTAACTTTGTGACACATCAACAAATGTGTTTTAAGACGAGCACAGGAAAGCCAAGAGGACTGTAAAATTTTTTTTTTTCTCTTCAAGTGAGTGTACATCGTTCAGAACCTTTTTGTAAATTGCTATTCATACATCTGCGTGTGCTAGAACTGCAAGAAATGAGTATTGCCACTTTTAACAACATGATGTCAACTATGGCCATGTCAGTATCACGTAAGGATCGGGACCTCGTGTCATAGGAATGCTCAACATACAGAAATTGCCAAGAAATTGACAAACCGATGGCTTGAACTGCGTTTCAATTGAACAAAAAGAGCAAAAGTAGATATACGTCGCACAGTAATACACCCGAGCAAATTACTCGGTATCGGGACTTGACATTCAGTTCACTTCCGCAAGAATGAACACTGCTCACAGTAAAGGTTTGAAGGTGAAGCAGAATTGCACCTTTTGGGTATTACCTTCGGTAATGCCACCAGCAGAACTGCGCCTTTCTTTGCAAAAAACAAAAAATCATTTCATTTTCAGACTGTTTCCGCAACAAACTGAAATGCACTTGAGATACTCGAAGGTTGGGGAAAAGGTCACGTACATTCATTGTGTCACACCTCTCTTCATGATGATGTGGACGCATTGCCAAGTGTAAACAGGAGAAGTGTCTGAAGAATTATGAACATCATACCACAAACGTTTGAAGTGCAACCGCCCGTTTGAATCCAAAAATCGTCCTTAGGTGTGCGAATCTACAGGACCACAGACAACAAGAACACCAGAGCAAGTTTCTTTTTGCGGATGAGCATTCAGAAGGCAGACAAGCAAGAGCCGAGCTCCGCGCAGACAAACCACTGCTAGAACATGCTTGAGAACACATTTGACAATCTAGTTAACTCAGGACGAAACGACCATCATGCTCCAGGATTGCCACTTTCTCGACACAACAAACTTCTGAGATATTTCTAGGTTTTCCAAACATTTGTGACAAAAAAGGCTCGAATGTGCCAAATCGAATTTGTAGTGTCAAACAGGAAGCCAAGAAGTTCAAATCTGCATGGCCATCTGTCTTCCAGGACAAGTGACAATCCTGTTCGTGCAACCACGTACCTTTACACAGCACTGAAAAACTTTTGAGATGAAAATCTACAGCTAAGGCACCATTGCGACCTTGATTCCCATTCACTTCTAAAATAACGACTTGGAAAACTTCAACATTGCACAAAACACAATCACATGAACAAAAACAACATTGTGTTGATTTTTCCTGCGACAGCCACCTTTCTATGAGCTGATAGCAACCTAAACATCATTTTGAACGAAATTCACCACTGAGACTTTCACGAATATTTCAGCCTTTCAACTGAATCTGGTCCTGACCTCAGAGATAAATTTCAGATGTTCCTAGAATTTTGGGAGCGCATTCGCAGCGGACGAAACAATAGCCTTAGGGCTGTTTTTGTGTCCCAAAATTCCCATGTCCAACACAAATCAGTCCCAGTCCCAGGTTGACAAAGCACTCCGCGCTCATTTTCGCCAACTAGAATCTTTGCCTCGTACAAACTTTGTAAAGGCAAATAGACCTAAAATGCCACAACACGGACTGGATTTAGTCGGGCTTCAGCATAAGTACTGCGCACAGTAATCTCTTTTTTTTGTCACATCTTCTTGTGACAAAGCAAAATTGCATGATTGAAAACACCTGATCTGCGCTGATGAGGGTGAACCTTTCAGACCACGAAAACAAGTTGATATTTCTTTTGAATAACATGGTAATGTCTTATGTATTGAGGTCCCACTTCATTTACTGGTCAAGTTCTTGTGAGGAATGTCAAAATGAGGTAAAGTACAACACAAAAAATGTTTTCTAAACTCTTGGACAGAGTACAAGCAGATCACATGATTGAGCTGATGAACGGACAACTGGTTGTTTGCTGTCAAAGTGCAACATTTGTTCGTCAAGAAAATATTCCGGACACTGTGCAAAAACAACTCGTGCAACACCCTGCACTGATTACCTTTACCCTAGAAATACACGTCTACAAAACTAATTCATATGTAAGACCAGGAGCCAAATACCCCTGAAAACGTCAGTATGTTTACTCTCTTTCATGAACAACATTTCAGCAGCATTTAGCGTCAAGAATGAGACCACACATCTTCCCTCTGCAAGTTAAATTTGTCTCGAACACGAAAATATTTGACATTGTTTCCAACATTCGGTCACGGATTTTAAGTACTGGTATGAGGTTTTTTTGGCTGCTTTCTCCTGCAGCGTGGGGGGGGGGGGGGGGGGGGGGGGGGGGGGGGGGGGGGGGGGGGGGGGGGGG
>JAAUYG010145128.1_pt1 | contig 11533 bp, 4 predicted proteins | sample 7278091 | NCBI WGS metagenome assembly JAAUYG01 (sample SAMN14350201, study PRJNA611818) | marine sediment metagenome | isolation source: surface marine sediment (0.6m) | place: French Polynesia: Moorea | collected 2018-08 | reverse complement strand
GCCACACACACACACACACACACACACACACACACACACACACACACACACACACACACACACATATAGAACGAAGCCGCACGCAATGGAGATCTTTTGGCGCTGGATTGCTCAAGCGATTATGTCGCGGGAGAATCTGCTGAGATGAAAAGCCCATCAGGAAATGAGTGAAGGGAGTTCTCTCCCCGTCGTACTTGATACCTGAAATGAGCCGGCTTCGACGACGTGTATTTAGCCAACAATGCCCTCATTATTATCGTCTACACTCAATTAGCGACGCTTAGGGTTCCCCCCAGGTCGAGCCCTGGGTAAACTGTCGCCTAACTGGTGGATGTCCGGCCCTTGGGAGTGAGACAAAGGAGCTGCACAAACAAAGCGCTAGAAGAGGCCAGCAGAAAAAACATTCAGTGTAATGCCCCTGAAACCTACGCCCGCAAGCGCATCAATAAGGGCCATTGATACGTTTCAAAGAACACACAAAAATTGCGGTCCCTCCCCTCCATCAATATGTGAAAATGCATCTGTGTGACATAGGATGTAATCAGAAGGGGGAGACAGGCGATACAGACTTGGCATCAGCATATAGAGACCGGGCCCCAGTGCACTGCTGTAATGAGAACGGCTGGCAGTAGATTTCAAGACCCACTCTGTTCTCTCAAGTTCTCAGTGGACTGGCAATTTAGGCTTAAAAAGCAGCATCTCTCATTTATGATATTTACAAATAAGGATCCTACTTCCCGACCATATATGCAACATTAAACTCTATTCTGAGACCTTTGGCAAAAAGCATTTGCTCTTGTGTATATTTACCTCCGAGTATTCAGATGCCATATATTTATGTTATAACTGAATTAGAATTGAATTTAATGAGATTTTCTATACCCATAGTGGAATTTTAAAACCTAACTTTTGTCTATACTCAAATATGTGCGCATGAAAATAAATTTACTTGCAATAAAGAATGCATTTATTCAATGCTATCACATGAAAAGATTCTTTTTTTTTTTGGGGGGGGGACCTTATATTACCATATGGGGCACCATTCAAGACAGGAAGAACAGACATTATTTGTACGTCTCACTCTATCTCTCAACTCCTCAGTATATGTATAGTCCCTCCTAACCGCCTACCGATATGTAGGGGACAATCACAACGACATCAACAGCCGCGTCAACACAATACCTCCACAGCACTTTTCTCTTCCGAGAATGGCCTTGAGACTCGATAGATTGCCTGGCTCCACCGACTTCGTCATTACATAAGTTTGGCTGACAGTCGGGCCGCGGGCGGATGTTCTGTGCCTGTGGTTGTCACATCGAGTGTCGTTGGTTTGGGAGAGACCTTGTGAGCTCACCAAATGGAGAGAGCTCTCCCGGTAATTAAAAAGTCCTTTTCAGAGAGAATATTTTTGTCCTTTTGCTTTCCGTGTTGACACTCGCGCAGGTGCCGTGGACAAACGACACCGGATTTGCCCTAGACTTATTAGTGCACATGTATGGAACAATAAACAGCCTTCATCAGGACATGGTCGTCTCGCTGTGATTTGGTGTAATCTTATGTATCGGCTTTGCCGGGTTGCAGATATTTATTGCCCGTGAAGCTATATAGACTAGAAGCTGAAGAATTTAGTTTTCGATTTTTTTAGAAGATTATGCAATGTTTTTCCTTTCTTTTTTCAAAAGGTATCGTTCTGGTGACGGACCCATGAATGGAAAACAATTTGTTATATGCAGACGTATACGTATTTATGCTACCTCCGACATTTTTAAGCCGCCTATAGCACTGCCTACACTATACTGTTATAGCACATATATTTATACATTTAACAAGCTCCAAAGCACTGTCCAGCTGTACGATATATCATAAGTGCTTCAAGTGTTGAGGTAAACACAAGACAGTCGACAAAAAACTTGTTATAATTGATCCTGAACCGAGTATTAAAGTATCAATTCAATTTTCACAAAGTCACATTTTCAGTATGCAGCAAATATGCCGATATTCAATCAAGTTCACGACGTAGTGTGGAGTTGCACTTTGAAACTATGGGTCTAATTATTCTCTAAGACTTCGAAATTAATAGGCTGCCAGTATATAACTTTTGACAGACATGACTCTATTCATAAACGTAATATGTTGAATGCATTAAAAAGATTAAGTATGCATGGTATTTTATTACAATTAACGTAATACGTATTCCATTGTATTAAAGCAATTCCAATTTTGTTTACAGTCGCTACATTAAGCGGTTAATTCTGAAAATATTCATGTTTAGCAATTGATAAATTACAGAAAATAAAAATTAAAGTAGAATAAGATTGGAAAAAATGTTTCGCTTGAGTTTTAAGAAATGTATTTCTTGTACAGAAATCACATATTTTTAATCATTCGTAATTTTAATAACGGAATAAAGGATTACTTTGTAACCAAAATCGTTCTAACCTCGCCTGTATCTTTCTATGCCACCGATGCATGTATACTATAAGTTAAACTAATATAGCAGCAATTAAGTCCTTATACGTCGGCAATCCCGCTTCATGACTGAGAGCATGAAAATCATTTAAATATTACATCGTGGAAATAATAAGTGACATTTTGTGTACGCGTAATTACAACTATCACATTTGTGTCTTTTTGAAAAAAAACTTTGACTTCCGATTGGAATTATTATTAAATAGCGTACACGCGACGTATATATTATCTAACTTATCACGGGCGTTTTGGCAACACATCATTGATGTCTGCCTATAATAATTAATTATAGCCATAATGTCACGTCGAATGAAGATAATATTCCCGGCATTTAGTAAAAGATCAAGCGAAATTTTGAGTTAGCAAGCGAAATTGGCACTCCTTTTAGGCTCTATCTGATGGATTGGGATTCTTGTTAAACGGACCTCCCCGACGAGATCCCATGCATACACCCAGGGTATGCCGGTTAATATCCAAGAATATACCATGTAAGCGTCGCGGTGTTTGGTTTAGAAGCATTCAAACGTATTTGACGTAACTCTCAGCTTTTGCTTTGGTATGTATACTTGCTTATGTCTTAAATCTCTTGCAGGCAAAGACAACTGCATGGCTGGATTATAGGTATCCCGCGTGTAGGCTGTTTAACTTGCGGATTTTGTGTAAATCCACGCCTGATCCAGCACCAGATTGAAGCGTTAATCTGTGTCCCGCAAACTGCTTACCTGACATGAGATTCCGCCGTTGATCCTAATTTATGGTCACAGGGAGTTCATATTGACAGGAAAGGCTACATCCGATTTCAGCAATTTAAATTCGTGCAAACCCGTCTTATTAATCTCTGGTGTTGTGCATTGCACACTCAATTGCCTTAACAGTCTGCAGTACTGGTCAGGGTAACTCATTAACTATATTAGTAAATTTTATCTTTATATAGATATCGCACAAAATCTGGTAATCTGATATGAGTTTTATATTCGATATAAAAAAGATCAAATCATGGTCACCAATGTGTCCATATATCCATTACTTTTAATGTGATGATTAATACTTTTCCAAATCCGTTCTACCATGTGTATATGCGTTAAGCGCAACCATAAATTTGGACTATTTATTAAAGCCTAAAATATATGTGCTATTTGAACGTCTTTCTGTTGGCGTTCCCTCTGTGCACCTGCCGCGTAAACGAAGCGATTCGTGCTTGTATATGTGAGTGTATATTTAGGTAAATGAGAATCGCAAAATATAAATCTGTTATAGTCATTTCCGTGTGAATGGAGACAAACCAATTCCAAGGACACATGAAAATCTAGCGATCCAATGTCGAGCTTGCCGCGACTATGGATTACCAGTATTTAAGACATTTCACGGATCTCCACACATCTCCACAATCGCTGGGGGCAACTATCCAAAATGGTAAAGTGCCCCTATTTTAGCACCTTTTCAAAGATTTTAGCAGGCTTGATACATCTGCTAGGAATATATATCATTTATCGCCGTTTTGACTAGCTTACCGGTTCTTGGCAGCCGCTGCCCTGTCCCGTTGTCGCCGATTTTTAAACCAGTTTCCGACCTGCGTCGGAGTGAGCCCGGTTCCCTGGGCCAGCTCCCGTTTCTTAGCCGGGTTGGGGTAGGGGTCCTGGAGGTACCACTCTCTCAGCAGGTTACGGGTTCGCTCCTTGAAGCAGTGGGTCTTCTGCTCGCCGTCCCAGATCGTACGAGGCAAGGGAAACTTCTTGCGAACCCGGTACTTGTCGACTGGACCCAGCGGTCGACCTCGGAGTCGCTCGGCCTCCTGGTAGTGGGCTTCCAACCACATTGCCTGCAATTTGGCGTGCGAATCCTTGTGGAACTTGTGGCTCTCTAGGATGTGGTAGAGGTCCTTGAAGTTGCCGGTGTGGAAGGCGACCAGGGCCCGTGCTCGGAGCACGGACTCGTGCTTGTTGAGGGCCTCGCAGGCCGAGGGGTTGACGGGAAGGGACCAGAGGAAACGGCCCAGTCTCTCAATGTCACCACTCTCCTCCAGGGTCTCACAGACCTGGGCCACTTGGCCCGGGGTGAAGTTCAACATGGGCATGGGAGGCGGCAGGAACATCTGGCGGGCCCACAGCCCCTGGACTATTGACTCCATGGATGGCCTAGGCATGGCCAGGGCCGACTCGAGACGGGGATCCCGGCCCGCGGCCATAGCGGCCAACGGAGACACCGGAGCCCCGGACGTTGGGGGTAAGGAGGTCTTGTCCGAGGGTGCCGCAGCGGCCTCGGCGGCGGACTTTGGTATGGGTCGGGCGAGCAGCATGGCTGGTCAGTCCGTCCCAGGCCGAAGGTCGTGGAACTGAAATGTTTCTCGCCCTGTTCTCACATACGTCGTAAGGATACGTGTCCTGTTTATCGCCGAAATGCTCCTGGCTGGTTGCGTTATGGTAGCAGCTGCAGTGGTTGTGGCTAAGTCCGCAGCATACGAAGGCCGGAGGTGAGAGTGACTAGTACAGTTGAGTGACTGAGTGAGTGAGTCGCTGTCTCAGTGTCCGAGTGGAAGCCAGGCGGCAGTCACTAGCTATTTATCACTGCCAGGCTAGCAGACCGCTATCAGACACGTTGTTGCTGCCTCGGAAGCCAAGTAGCTCCTGTTGGGTAGAAATGTATAGGATGAGTTGATAGGCCAACTTTTTGATTGATCTGACTGTGGCGCCTAACCAAAGCGGGCCGGCCTCTCGCTTACAGCCTCTTGTAGGGCTAGCTGGCGGCACATCATTCACACCATTGCCTGATAACGACAGGGGAGGAGCTTCCCGCACTGTTTAGATACCACTAGTCAAGGCGTAACCCCCCTTTTCTCGTGCTCACGGTCACTTCAAGGGCGTGCTATTTGAATAATAGGCCCAGCCAAGGGACCGCCCGCAGAAACGCCGTAATACGCAATGGGCGCCCATTGGCTGAAGGCCATTGGGCTGCAACCAGAATCTGCCAATCAGAAGAGCCGACCATGGCCCATCCGTTCTTCTTGACGGTTCAGCAGGCCTGGGCGATAGCGTTTATGGCGATTCTCGCCGAAACAAGCATAGGAGCCGCCTGGGGCGAGGAGAAGACCCTCCCGATCGATAAACTTTTAAAAACTTTCCAGCCTTTATGTTGCGTCCCCGCTTGCTACACCGCGGAGATGCACTGCACTCGAGATGTAATCAAGATAACTCGTCCGACATCCGCAAAAGCTGCAAGGTGGTACGGGACGCAGAAAATTAAGATGTAGTGGATATATATCCGCATCTTTGGCTGGTTTATTCTGTCGCCGACTGGGGGCAGATGTTGCCACGAATCGAGTAGATTGAGTGTCAAGATTCACGCACCTCTTATGCAGTACTGCCTACTTTGTGTCTTCGTTCTGACACCTCGGGTCGATCGCTGACATATCAGCGATGATCAGACATTCGCACGCCACATTGATCCGACCGTGCGCTTTCATTGTAATATCCGGCAGCTATGCATCTTTCTTTTACTCACAAGCGCCCGGTGACAAGCGGGGAGGGAATTCAAGTGCATACACATGTTATAATAAGATGTTAAACGATATTTAAGGTATGAAATGAAGGCTTGATAGAATGTCCCTATGGCATGTCAGTAGACCACCACAGGTGTGACAGGTGAGATATCGGTGATGTAACCTAAATATACACATACCCTATGGAGTCACAAGTGCGTGAATACTTTGTAATTCGGTGTGTTATTATTACTTCAGACCCTTTCCTTGTTCGACTCTTTGCATGAAGTAATGAAATTCTGGCGACTAGTGCATATGATGTTAGTTCTGGCTGTAGGAAATTCAATGCAAGTAGTGCTTTATATTATTGTTGTTGCACGGGTGGTCAATGGCGCCTAAAGACACCACCAGACCAATTAAAAGACGGGAATTTTAATTCCACAAAGTCGCACCCAAAGTTTCTAAGTCCTTAGGTTCCCTAAGATCCTGCCAATAATTTATTCAACAAATTTCAACACATTTATACATTTGTGTTGTTAATTAAGTTATTATGCCCAGTTACTTCCGTTATTATCCGGAGGGCAAAGTGAAAGAGTACCAATAAAACCTTTACATAAAGTAAGTTATCGAATTCTAATTTTATGAAATTAAACTAGAAAGGACACATTGGACAAAGTAGACAATGACCCTATATATAAGGGAAATATTATACAAGTATATTGACACCAGGGTATGCATGGTAAGTGAACTGTAAATATTACACTATATAGTGTAGTGTGCTGTAAATGCTTTCCTGCAGTGTATTTCTTATTTGTATAAACTATCTGAAGTCCTTGAAAACTAAAGCACACATCTTTGTCAACATATTATCTTTGTCTTTAAATCTAACCACCCGGTTGCCAATAAACGAATATCGAATACCCGGTACGTGTGTTTCATCCATGCAGCTTTTCCCATCAACCTGACAGCTTCATCTGTATGCCTCAAAGTAACTGTGTGGCAGAAGTTATAAATGTACATGAATTACGTGTCTTTATACCCCACCATTCAAACGAAATGGAATTAATTAGACGTTCGTGTTTCCTTAAGGCTAGGCCAGCCCATGCCTCCGTGTGTAGGCGCGCCGTTGTGACTGTTCACAACGGTCTGTTCCAGGTGTTCATTAGAGAATCAATCCCCAGATCATTAAGGAAGCGAACACAGTATCGCATCACACACTTCTTTCAAACATTCCAACTCCACTTTTAAACAGTCTGGCTATGCCGTTCTTCCTTGCCTGCCTGCCACACCTCGTGCTTTAGCGCGTCATCGCGTTAATTACCCCTGAATGAGGGCGCAGGTAGGTGTCCACTGCGTCGGTTTTACGGGTCTTAAATCAAAGGGAAAGAGAAAAGACCCCCCGATGGTCGCAAGGTACCACAAAGGCTTATAAGACAATGAGGAACGCAAACACGTCGCCGATGTTATTGTTACTCTGTGATCCACCAGACGACAAACCAGGAGCGTGGCGACGCCAATTATGTCGCCAGGCCCCTCCTCCAGGGCTTAAGATTATTTTGAAAACTAATGTAAAATACAAGTATAGCAAAACAATGTATATATGTACATATGTATGAGATACATGTTTTTTTTTTGTTTTGATTTCTACCGCCAGCGAGTTTCACTTTAATTTTGAAGTGTCAATTAAATATTAGCTGAATGACACCCAACTTTAATGCAAAAAAAGACAAAAAACAAACAACAAACAAACAAAAAAAAAACAGCAAAACAAAACAAAAAAAAAAACAACAACAACTGTTCAAAAAAAAATAAATAAATAAAATAAAGAGTCCGAATATAATCGAACATAATGCATCTGTTGTCTTCAATTATTTGCGTAGAAGTGCAAGGTTTTAGTAAAAGAACACATAATTTTATCACACATTTTCGCCAATGTCTCCCAAGTCTATCTTGCAATGGTTATCTTGGGCACATACAGCAGTTGAACAGCACAGCACCGAAACATATAGTTTTAAAGTATGCTGGCCTTATGGTCAAATTCGATACCTTTTTAAAAACCCTGCTGGCGGCAACACGGATATGGACCAGCCCTTCGGTTACAGTTATTCGGAACCAACCTACACGTACCCCCCCCCCCCCCAATACCGCAAAAACGTCCAAATCTCATTTATAAAATTTTACCATATGGTTACAAAGTAAATAGTCCCAATTATAATAGCAGCCCTGATTAATATTTCTTCACAGACTGGAGCTATCAGGAGCAAGCAGTGCCTATCACTTAAATTTCTAAGCGACAAGGAAAATCTATATACAAGGCAGGAATTCACCCCCCGCTAAATGTACATTGCAACAAGGGTTTTACAGCCAATGAACGGCAATCATGCAGCACACACAAAGTTAAACTCCAGCTTTGAATGATCAGTGAGGCGCATTTATCCATTGTTACTCTGTTATATTTGGTTACATAATTCATCATTTAAGGCATAGTGCAAAAAGCCTTTTCCTTGGGATTTACGGTATAAAAGTCGCGCGATATCAGATGGAATTGGTGAAATCGAGTCGGCATTTAAACGCTGTCCCCGTCGTGGCGTGCAGTAGCCCCCGTGTCAAGGCGGGCAAGGTGGCCTGCTCCGCCAGGGCATTGTGCTGGGGGCTGTGCTTTCCCAGACCCCATAAAAGGCGTAGCAGGAGATTGGTTTCCGTGCCTTAAAATGGAAATGCGCTTACTTGTCAGATACAATCACCGGAAAACAAACCGAACAATCACCACAAATAGCATTATACCATTATCAGCGGCCTGGCCTTCCACGGGGAATGGGGACTGATCCGAGAGGGATATAGGGGTGGAGGGGGGGGGGGGGGAGGCTATGGGGGTTGCCTGGGTTACCACTCACGCGATGTTATAGGTCGCAGTGAGAGTGATTCCAGACAGCCTGGCGAAGGACACGACTGAAGCAAGGTCCCCCTCCTCACTCTATCACACCTGCATATACTATACATACTACTCACTTCCATAGATCCTTCTTAAATGCATAATATTGAATAGATAATATATGGCATAAGTATTTTTGGTTCATTGTAAATGATAGCACTTGTACATGAGACTATAAAGCCTTTTGAAAAGATACATGTACTAAAATATCAATTACTCAACTCCACGTATACTGTATAAACAATGAAATGCCTCAACTTATGGCTTATAGAAAATACCTACAGAAATGATATGGCAATGTTGTATATGCTTTGAAATTGTACTTCGAGTACGAATAAAGATATATTATTATATATATGTAAGGCTTGTGAAAAGCAGACAAGGGAGGCACTGCGGGAAATTCCCTATATGTTCTGAAATTATGTTGCTTCTCAGACTGGTCTGTTATATGTACATGTATATTTAAGCACAAAATAAATTCGTACATTTATTTGATTATTGTGTTGACCAGTTTGCACTGGGTTATGTCTGAAAAGTATGTTAATTAGGCCAGTTTAACCAGCAGTCATATGTCTATAGAAAAAAGGATCCAAAACAGACGATTTCATTTCTGCTGTGTATTGCTTATTTTTAAGCAATACACGGCATCTAATTTTCCTATTGCTCCGCTTGGGTGCATACAATTCTAAATATACTAGTATTTTACATTTTGCCAGGTTGTCTGGTTGTCTGCCCCTTCTTTTATATTTGAGCGTTTACTGGGCAGGGTTATTAGCCTGATTTCATGGTATTTCGGTAACTTCTCACATAGATGTACCGATCCTAGGGCCTCTCGGTAAGGCTTTAGTCACACTGGATCGTACGATTTCTTTGGTCGTGCGATTTTTGTCGATTTGAAGTACATACAACCGATCGTAAACGTTTGGTGAGATACAGAATTTCGATCGCATGCAGCGATTGGTTTTTGCGACCTGTTGCAGTCGATGGCACGACAGGTCGTGCGAATGATCGTGCGATAGCAGAACGTCTCGTAGGGTCGTGCATAAGTCGGCGCAGATCGTGCAACCAGTTGGCCCAAGTCGTACGTAAGTGCATGTTCAGTCACGGTGAGGTTCCACGAGATGTGGCACGACCAATCGTTAGAGGGTAGGATCAGTTGTACGACCAAAAGCATGATATTTGACAATCGATCGTTCATGACTGGTGGTACAACATGAATGACTGATTGTACGACCTATTTGCGACTGATGGTACGACCTATTTGCGAGTCAGAATCGCAGGTGAGAAGTTTTGAACATGTCCAAAAACCTTGCTCAGACCGATTTTGCTAGTACGATCGTCCACGACCTCTCAGACAAGTCGTGCGCTGTTTCTGCGATTTAAGTACGATTGGCATTTTGGATCGTACATTGGTTGTAACCTGGTCGTAAGCCTGGTGTGACTGACGCCGAACATGTTGCACAACATTGTTGCGACCGATTTTGCTCGTACGATCGTCTAGGACCTCTGCGACCAGTCGTGTGCTGTTTCTGCGATTGACGTACGATTCTCACAAATTTGGATCGTAAATTGATTGTAAGCCTGGTGTGACTAAAGCCTAACCAAACGTTTACGATCGGTTGTATGTACTTCAAATCGACAAAAATCGCACGACCAAAAAATCGTACGATCCGGTATGACTAAAGCCTTAGTTTATTCATTGCTTATTACTCGCGCACTCGTTGGACGTAGCAATTGGATAGAAATCACACTAAAAATTAAACTATTGCACTAAGAACTAAACTAGAAGGACAAGACCTTTGGATAAACATTCCTGATAACAATATACTAATATGCTAGTAAAGAACTCCGCACCAGACTGAAGTCATTATCATATTATCATAGCTAAGTTTACCATTGTTAATGTAGCTAAAGTAAACCAGAGTAGAAATGTGCCAACTCATCGTAAACTAAAATTTAAATGGACCACTTTTAAAAGACAAATCTGTCCAAGTGCATATTTAAATTACATAATATATGGGGAAAATAATATATTTTTAGAAACACAATGCTAAGACTGATGGATGTGTTTTAACATTTAGCAATGCATCCTTTATCATGACCGTAATTAGTAGTACAAAAGGCCAGCCAACATCTGACACTAACTCTGGGTAACGCGTTGGGGAAGGGGGGGGGGTGCTGTGAGGGGAGAGGGGACGGAATTCAAGTTATAGGAATAACACATCTATAAAATTTCTATAAATATTTGTCTCATAGTTAACGCCAATATTTTCTTCATATCATTATTTTCGATCAGCCAAAATAATACAAAAAAAAAAAAAAAACACATTGTATGTTTGTATATGTTTGATGTGCATGTATGCTAATGTTTACACCAGCTTTCAATCTTTTAAATTGTTTGAATAGCACCATGCTTCTATAGGCTCGCCATTTGCTATTAGGATGAATGATCACGCCAATAAATCACATTTAATAGCTGCCATAAGACTAGAAGCAGGTTACGTGCCCGCGTGATATACCGCTCTGCCATACTGACTAAACAATTAATATGTTTAATTTTCCTTTGAGGAAAATACATTTAAATCTGTTCCTTCGGAGGTCAGTGTCCAAAGGCGCACTTGTGGTGACAGCTGGTTAATTGGGGCTGTCAAACTTCT
>JAAUYG010029395.1_pt1 | contig 11534 bp, 9 predicted proteins | sample 7278091 | NCBI WGS metagenome assembly JAAUYG01 (sample SAMN14350201, study PRJNA611818) | marine sediment metagenome | isolation source: surface marine sediment (0.6m) | place: French Polynesia: Moorea | collected 2018-08 | reverse complement strand
CAGGCGCTCGACCTTGAAGGTCGCGTGGAAGGCTTCGTGCCCGGCCTGGCCGGAATGGGCGCCGATGCCCAGGGTGATCTCGGCCCCCTGCCCGGCCTCGTGGGCGATCCTGGCCGACTTCGGATCGAAGAGGATCGCCAGGGCCGCGCCCTCGGCGCGCTGCCGGACCAGCTCCTCCAGGAGGAAGACGGTATCGGACTCGCCGCCGGCGCCGGGATTGTCCTGGGTGTCGGCCAGGACCATGGGCCGGCCGGCCTGGCGCGCCTTCGCGATGGCCTGCGCCACCGCCTCCTGCGGCTTCCAGACCTCGGGCAGGAAGTCCGCCTCGCGCGCCCGGACGAAGCCGTCGAGACGCTCGGCCGCGGACTCGGCCGCCTCGCCGTAGGCCAGCAGCGAGGGCCCGGCGTGGTGGATGTCCGCCGGCGAGAAGCCGCAGCAGAAGGACAGCAGGCGTTCCCCACCCGCCTCCAGCTCGATCAGGGTCTCGTAGACCCCCTTGGCCGGGTCATAGAGCGTGCAGCCCTGGGTGATCGGCAGCAGGAAGGGGATCTGGCGGTAGGCCTTGGCCGGCTTGCGCCCGCTGCGCAGGATCGCGGTCAGCTGCCGCGCCGCCCGGGCGCCGGTCTCGGCCATGTCGATATGCGGATAGGTCCGGTAGGCGACCAGGGAGTCCGCGCGCGCGACCATCTCCGGCGTCACGTTGGCGTGGAGGTCGAGGCTGGTCACCACCGGCAGACCCGCGCCGACCCGGGCCCGCAGGCGGCGCAGGATCTCGCCCTCGCCGTCCTGGAAGTGCTCGGTCACCATGGCGCCGTGCAGGTCCAGATAGACCGCGTCGACCCCGCCGGCGCGCTCCAGCTCCTCGAAGATCTGCCCGGTGATGCGCTCGAAGGCGTCTTCGGTCACCTGCGCCGAGGGCGAGGCCGCGGCCCAGGCCAGCGGCACCAGCTGGTGGCCCAGGCTGCGCGCCTCCTCAACGAAGCCGGAGATCGGCAGATTGATCCCCGCCACCGCCGGGAACAGCGGATCACCCCGGGTCAGCGCCGGCCAGCCGCTGCCGGCCGCAAACTCCTCGAAGCTCGCCTTGGAGGGCGAGAAGGTATTGGTCTCGTGCTGAAAGCCGCCGACAGCGATGCGCGCCACGTGGTTCCTCCCTGGTATGCCAGGGAGTCTGTCGCACGAAACCGATCGGGCCGTCCAGAGTGGCGCCGCGCCGAACTCAGTCGAAGCTCTGCGGCCGGTCCGGGAAGATCAGGCCGACTTGGCGGTCGAAGGATTCCAGGGCCTCGCCCTGCAGGCGGTTGCGCGTGACGAAGAGGGTGTAGCCGCCGATCAGGCGGTCCTGATAGACCACCATCCAGTCCGAGATCCGGTCCAGGGGAACGGAGATCGGGTCGCCATAGGACCAGGACGGCAGGTTGAGGGGCGCGTTGCCCAAAGCACCGTGCACCTGACCCTGGTCGAAGCGGACATCGTTGAGCCATATGTGCTCGACCTGGTCGCCCTCGACGACCGGGACCTTGACCGAGGCATAGATCTCCGCCGCCTGCAGCTTGGGCAGCCGCTGGACCAGGCCGGACACGCTGCTGCGGGCGGCATCGAAGGCTGCCACCATGTCGGGGTCGCCGCTCTGGAACATGCGAACCTCCGGCTCCCCGTCGCGCCGGACGACCTCCTGCCCGCTGGCCGTGCCGGGAAGCGCGACGACCAGAAGCAGAGACAAGACGGGAAGCAGGCGGGCTTTGAACATGAAGAGCCTCCGGAGGATCTGGAAAGCGAGGCGTAGACGCCAGGGAGATCGACAACCTAAGGCCGCAAGCTTGACGCGAGCTTAAGACCCGCGAGCGCGGCCAGCTCGACCCGCCCCGACCGGGACGGCCATGCTCTTTGGCAGGAAGGCGGCTCCCGGGTCCGGCTTCGGCCCCCGCTAGAGGCCGAGGATGCTGACCGGCCGGTCCGCCGCTCTGACCGCCAGCAGCCAGCGACGGAGGTCCTGCAGCATCCGCAGTATCTGCGGTTTCGCCGCAGGCCAGTCCGGCAGGCCCTGGAGCAGCGCGGCTTCGATGCCGCCCCAGGCGTGGACTTCGGCCGCGCCGTCGGCAGCCAAGACAACCTTCTCCAAGGCTTTCAGCTCCTTTGCGAGCTGCTCAAGGACCCGTCCGGAGACCGTCGTCGGCCCATAGGGCGCAAAATTCGGAACGCAGCCCCAGAAAATCCCTTCGACCAGTACGAAGGCATCACCGTCCAGAAACACCGAGCTCTGGTTCCAGTGCGTCCCCTTGAACAGCCCCGGAAAGAACTCGTAGTACCAGGTGCCTTGGAGCTGCTGGAGCGAGGTGAGAAGGGCCAGCTGCAAGTCCGTTCCCCCAAGGCGCGCCGAATCATTCGCCGGCAGCGGCCATTGCCCGGCGTTCGCGGCGCAGCGAGGCGATCGAGTTGGCCAGGACCGCCCCGACCACGACGGCACCGCCGAGCAGGGTCACCGGCGTCGGCACCTCGCCCAGGGCGAGCCAGACCCAGAGCGGCGCCAGGACGACCTGCAGGCGGCCCAGCAGCGCCACCTCGCCGGCCGGCACGTGGCGCGTGCCCAGCGCGATCAGGACGTACTGGAAGCCGAGCTGGACCACACCGAGTAGGATTGCGAGCCGCAGGTCGTGCGCCGAGATCGCCAGGTCCGGCACCATCAGTCCGCAGCCAAGCAGGGCGAGCAGCCCGGCCAGGGCCGCGGCCGGCAGCATGTCGACCCGGCGCCGGGCGCGCAGGCAGACCAGGGTGACGCCGTAGCCCACGACCGCGACCACCGCCAGCCCGGCGCCCAGTGGACCCTCGCCGTCCAATCCCTCGCCCATCATCACCCCGATCCCCAGCATGGCGACCGCGATCGCGGCCAGGGTCGCCGGCGCCACCCGCTCGCGCAGGACCAGCCAGGCGACCAGCGCCGCGACGAAGGGCGAGGCGCTGCCGATGAAGACGACCTTGGCGACGCTGGTCTCGATGATCGCGAAGATATAGGCGACGAAGGCGATAGCGAGGGAGCAGGCGGCGATCAGGCCCGGCCGCCCGATGTCCAGGCAGGCCTGCAGGCTGCGCCCCCGGTGCCGCCAGACCAGGAAGCCCAGGATGAAGACCAGGAAGCTCGCCTGGAGATAGAATTGCAGCTGCCAGCCGTCGGCTTCTTCGACCAATCGCACAAGAATCCCAGCCAAGCTTGTGAAAAAGCTGGCAGATATGACGCAGGTCAGGCCGAAAGCGTGGTGGCTGTCGGTATCAGAAGAGGAACCTTGCACACAAAGACCCGATGGTGCCGCCTCGCCCTTCGACAAGCTCAGGACGAGGGCATGAAGCTGGCCTCATGCTGAGCCTGTCGAAGCATGAGCGCGCCGGTCGGAGTATCTGATCCTCAGATATCCGCGTAGCAGTGCGTCTCCGCCGCGCCTCCGGGATGGGTCACGCAGCCCTTCTGGGCCGAGCCGACGGTCTGGGTGAACTTCCAGAGGGCGCCGGACTGGTAGTCGTGCTGGCGTGGCTGCCAGGACTTGCGGCGTTCCTCCAGCTCGGCCTCGGAGAGCTCGACGTCGATGGTGCCGGCCTCGGCGTCGATGGCGATGATGTCGCCGTCCTTCAGGAGGCCGATGGGCCCGCCCAGGGCCGCCTCGGGGCCGACGTGGCCGATGCAGAAGCCGCGGGTCGCGCCCGAGAAGCGGCCGTCGGTGATCAGCGCCACCTTGCCCCCGGTGCCCTGGCCGTAGAGCGCGGCGGTGGTCGCCAGCATCTCGCGCATGCCCGGGCCGCCGCGCGCGCCCTCGTAGCGGATGACCAGGACCTCGCCTTCCCGGTAGCTGCGCGCCTGCACCGCCTGGAAGGCCTCCTCCTCGCGGTCGAAGACCCGGGCGGGCCCGCGGAACTGCAGGCTAGGCAGACCGGCGACCTTCACGATCGCGCCCTCGGGCGCGAGGTTGCCCTTGAGGCCGACCACGCCGCCGGTCGGGGTGATGGGATCCGAGACCGGGCGCACGATGTCCTGGTCGGTCGGGAAGACGACCTCGGCCAAGTCCTCGGCGATGGTCTTGCCGGTCACGGTGATGCAGTCGCCGTGCAGCAGGCCGCCGTCCAGAAGGGCCTTCATGAGGACCGGCACGCCGCCGATCTCGAAGAGGTCCTTGGCGACGTAGCGCCCGGCCGGCTTGAGGTCGGCGATGTAGGGCGTCTCCTTGAAGATCTCGCAGACGTCGAAGAGGTCGAAGTCGATCCCGGCCTCGTGGGCGATCGCCGGCAGGTGCAGGCCGGCGTTGGTCGAGCCGCCGGAGCAGGCGACCACCCGGGCCGCGTTCTCCAGCGACTTGCGGGTCACGATGTCGCGTGGCCGCAGGTTGTCGGCGATCAGGCGCATGATCGCCTCGCCCGAGGCCTCGGCATAGGCGTCGCGGGATTCGTAGGGGGCCGGGGCGCCGGCCGAGCCCGGCAGCGCAATGCCCATGGCCTCGGAGACGCAGGCCATGGTGTTGGCGGTGAACTGGCCGCCGCAGGAGCCGGCCGAGGGACAGGCCGCGCATTCGATGGCGCGCAGCTCCTCGTCGTCGATCGTCCCCGCGGAATGGGCGCCGACCGCCTCGAAGACGTCCTGCACCGTGATGTCCTTGCCGCGCAGGCGCCCGGGCAGGATCGAGCCGCCGTACATGAAGACCGCCGGCACGTTGAGCCGCACCATGGCCATCATCATGCCCGGCAGCGACTTGTCGCAGCCGGCCAGGCCGACCAGGCCGTCGTAGCAGTGGCCGCGCATGGTCAGCTCGACGGAATCGGCGATGACCTCGCGGCTGACCAGGGAGGACCGCATGCCGTCGTGGCCCATGGCGATGCCGTCGGTCACGGTGATGGTGGTGAACTCGCGCGGCGTGCCCGCCGCCGCCTTGACCCCCGCCTTGACCGACTGGGCCTGGCGCGACAGGGCGATGTTGCAGGGCGCGGCCTCGTTCCAGCAGGTCGCCACGCCGACGAAGGGCTGGGCGATCTCGTCGTCGGTCATGCCCATGGCGTAGTAGTAGGAGCGGTGCGGCGCCGAGGCCGGGCCGACCGAGACGTGGCGGCTGGGCAGCTTTGACTTGTCGAACTTGGGCGTCTTGACGTCGAGCGGCATGGTCGTCTCTCCCCTGGTACCGGTCCCGGAACCGCGGCCAAGACGCCAAAAAAACGCGCAAAGCGGCGGTCTTTCGCTTGTTTGCCGAGCAGGATATCGGCGAGGATAGGTGGTCACCACCGCTTTTTCCGCAAGCGTGGCCTGCGTGAGGCAGGGATGGATTACGGCGGCAAAGCTGTTCCTTCCTTCAGGAGGCTGAAGACAGAACCCGATGCGGTGCTTCAACGAATACGCCCACCTCAGGAAGGTGGGGCTGCGGACGCCCGAGGAGGCCTTCCGCAGCGAGGCGCGGATCGCCGCGCAGTGGCGCGAGCTGGGCTGGCGCGGCGCCCCCGACTTCAAGGCGGCGATCCGGGAGTACGACGGCCTGGTCACGGCCATCGCCGGCTGCGGCGCCGAGCCGGTCTTCCTGCCCGGCGCCGAGGACCTGACGCTGGACTCGATCTACGTCCGGGATTCGGCGATCGCGACCAAGCAGGGGGTCATGCTCTGCCGGATGGGCAAGCCGGCGCGCCGAGGCGAGCCGGGCGTGGCGGCCGAGGCCCTCGAGGCCGCGGGGGTCCCCCTCGCCGGCCGGGTCGAGAACCCCGGCCTGCTGGAGGGCGGCGACTTCGTCTGGCTGGACGATCTGACCTGCGTGGTCGGCCTGACCTACCGGACCAACACCGAGGGGGTCTGGCAGCTCAAGGGCCACCTGGGCGACGGCGCCGAGCACATGGTCCTGATCGACCTGCCGCACTACAAGGGCCCCGATGACGTCTTCCACCTGATGTCGATCCTGAGCCCCCTGGACCGGGACCTGGCGCTGGTTTTCTCGCCCCTGATGCCGATCTCCTTCCGGCGCAAGCTGCTGGACCAGGGCATCGAGCTGGTCGAGGCGGCGGAGGAGGAGTTCGAGACCAAGGGCTGCAACGTCCTGGCCCTGGGCCCCCGTCTTTGCCTGGCGGTCGACGGCAACCCGGAGACCCGCCGGCGCCTGGAGGCCGCGGGCTGCGAGGTCCTGGTCTACGAGGGCCGCGAGATCACCCAGAAGGGCGACGGCGGGCCGACCTGCCTGACCCTGCCGCTGGAGCGCGCCACGGCCTGACTTTCGCCCCGCAGGGTCGATTCCGGGCCTCGTGTCGACGCGACTTTCAGGCTAAGGTCGCCGCCGCAGAGCGACTGCCGGCCGGATCGGCCGCAGTCTGGATCAGGTAGAGCGACGGGGGCCCGCTGGTGTTCAGGACCATCTTCTGCGCGATCGCGCTGATCGCCCTTCCCATGACCGGCGCCGCCGCCTTCGAGGCGGCCGAGCTCGCCAAGCTGAAGGCCGGCGGGGCCTGCCCGCGCTGCGATCTCTCGGGCGCCGACCTCAAGGGCCTGGACCTGAGCGGCCGGGATCTCCAGGGCGCCGATCTCTCCTCGGCACAGCTTCAGGGCGCCAACCTGACCCGGGCCAACCTCAGGTCGGTGAAGCTGGAGAAGGCCGAGATGGCAGAGGCGATCCTGCGCAAGGCGATCCTCGACGGCGCCCGTCTGACCGGCGCCAGGCTGCAGGGCGCGAGCTTCTACAAGGCCCAGGCCCCGGTCGCGCCGCCGACCTTCGCCGGCGCCGACCTGGAAGGCGCGCAGTTCTACAAGGCGGCCTTCGGTGCCGCGGATCTCCGAGGCGCCCGGGTGCAGGGCGCCAGCTTCTACAAGGCCGACCTCAAGGGCGCGGACCTGCGCGAGGCCGATCTCTCCGGCACCAGCTTCATCGCCGCCGACCTGACCGGCGCCGACTTCAACGGCGCCACGCTCGAAAGCACCCTGTTCTGGCGCGCCACCCTCGACGACACCAAGGGTCTGGAGTTCCGCTGAGCTCCCTCCCCCGCCGGCCCCTCTCCGGCCCCTCTCAGACCGGGGGGAGGGCTCAGACGGCCCGCAGGCGCTCCATGCAGGCGCCGAGGATCCAGTCCACCACCGCGGAGACCCGCGCGGTCTTGCGCAGCTCCGGGTGGATCACCAGCCAGATGTCGCGGCGGACCACCGGCTCCGGTCCGGAGAGGCAGCGCAGCGTGTCCTGCCCTTCGGCCAGCAACCGGGGCAGGACCACACGGCCCAGGCCCGTTGACGCCAGATAGCGCAGCGCGTCGGCCTGGTTGACGCAGACCACCGGCGCCTCGCCGGAGGCCAGCTGCTTGCGGACCCAGACCGCCTCGGGAACGTGGCTCAGCTCCTCGTCGTAGCTGAGCCAGGGCAAGGTCTGCGCCGCCTCGCCCAGGGTCCGCGCCGCGTAGACCCCGTAGTCGAGGACCCCGACCTTGCGCAGGCGGTCGCTGCCGTCGCTGGGCCGGCCCAGGCGCAAGGCCAGGTCGGCCTCGCGCCGCGTCAGGCTGAGGTTGGCGTTGGAGCCGGTCAGCTCGAGCCGGAGCTTGGGATGCTCGGCCAGCAGCGCCGGCAGGCAAGGCGTCAGCAGGTGGTTCACCAGCATGGCCACCGAGGTCACCCGGACGCTGCCCTCCAGGGACTGGTCCTGGCCCGCCACCTGGCCCTCGAGCGCCAGCACCTCGCGCTCGATGGCCTCGCCATGGCGGATCGCCAGCTCGCCCGCGGTCGTCGCCGTGTAGCGGCCGTCGATCCGGTCGAAGAGCCGCACGCCCAGGGCGGTCTCGGCGGCCTGGATCCGCCGGCCGACCGTGGTCGCGTCGATCCTCAGGCCCTTGGCCGCCGCCGCCAGCGTACCGCCCCGCGCCACCGCGAGGATCGGCCGCAAATCATCCCAATCCAGCATGACTGCAAAATCGCAGGTTCTTCGGGCGGGTTCAAGCCTTTACCGGCACTCACGCCCGTCCAATGTCCTTATCAAGGGGACCTTGCCAAGGCCGAGGAGTCCGGACCATGACACGGGTCATGACCTTGCTTGAAATGGCCGGGGCCCTGCGCCGCCCGGCCGCTCTGTCGCAGGCCAGCGTCATCGTCATCGACGCCCAGAAGGAGTACGACGGCGGCGGCCTCGCGCTGCCGGACCTGGCCCCCAAGACCGCCGAGATCGCCGCGCTGCTCGCCCGTGCCCGCACTTGCGGGGCACCGGTGATCCACGTCCGGCACCTCGGCGCGCCGGGCGGCCTCTTCGACCCGCAGGGCGAAGGCTCGGCGTTCATCGCCGAAGCTGCCCCCTTGCCCGGCGAGACCGTCGTCGAGAAGAGCCTGCCCAACGCCTTCGCCGGCACCGGGCTGCAGGCCGAGATCCGGCGCCTGGGCCGGGGCGAGCTGATCTTCGCCGGCTTCATGACCCATATGTGCGTCAGCTCGTCGGTGCGCGCGGCCTTCGACCTCGGCCACGCCTGCACGGTGATCGCCTCGGCCACGGGCACCCGGCCCCTGCCGAAGGTCGGGGATTCCGAGGCCGCCCTGGCCGCCGAGACGATCCACGAGGCGGCCCTGGCCGGCCTCGCCGACCGCTTCGCGACCATTGCCGGGGATGTCGCCGCGCTGCCGGATTAAGAATTCGGAGTCGCTTGGGGCGATGCTCTATCCCCGTTCTTCAACCTTCTCGGCTTCGACACTGCTGCAGCGAAACCTGAACTTGAAGCCACTTCTCTCGGCCTCGCACTTAAAGGAATGGAGGCTATCTCTCGGGGCTGGCCGGTCAGGATCCGGACCAAGAAATCCGATCTCACTTTTCTCGGAGACCAGTCTCTGAAACTCGGCTGCCACGCGAGGAAAGTCCTGGATGCCGCCGAAGCGAATCGCGATAGGGGCTGCATAGTCGCCCCGACCGCCCTGCCAAAGCAGAGGCGTGAGCATGAGCGTGACTTCCCTGCGCGGTCCCACTGAGACATCGTCCACGACCGCCCCATTCAGATTTCCATACGCCATCTGGATTCTCGTTGCGGCGTCTCGCATCATGAGCTTCACGCTCTCGGCCAACGACACGGCGAGGCACTGCTTTCTCGCCCCTCAGCGGAAAACCCGGAAACGGGCCATAACTTCGGATCAGGCCCGCAAGACCGACGCGATCATGGCAGTCTAGCCGTCCCGCCGGTCAGGCCTTGCCGGTCAGGCGCTCCAGGGCCGCGGTCAGCTTCGCCCGCTTCTCGACCAGGGCCTCCTGGCGCTGCTTGTTCTCCTCGACCACCTCGAGCGGCGCCTTGGCCAGGAACTGCTCGTTCGACAGCTTCTTTTCGAGCTTGGCGAAGTCCTGGTCGAGGTTGGCGATCTCCTTCTTCAGGCTCGCCGTCTCCTTGCCGACGTCGATGACCTCGGCCAGGGGCAGGACCGCGGTCGCGCCCTCGACCAGCAGCGGCACCGAGCCCTGGGGCGCCTCGCCGTCCAGCGGCTTGATGTCGCTCAGGCGCGCCAGGCGCTGAACGAAGCCCCGGTACTCGGCCAGGCGGTCCGCGATCCCCTCGCCTTCCGGGCGCAGCAGCAGCTCGATCTTGGCGCTGCCGGGGACGTTGGTCTCGGAGCGCAGCGAGCGGACGTCGCGGATCAGCGCGATGACCCAGTCCAGCTCGCTGTTCAGCTCGGCGTCGACCAGGCGCGGGTCCGGCTCCGGCATCGGGCGCGCGATCAGGGCGCCGGCCTTGGCGCCGCCGAGCTGCTCCCAGAGCTCCTCGGTGATGAAGGGCATGAAGGGGTGCAGCAGGTGCAGGATCTGCGCCAGGGTCCAGGCCATGGTCGCCCGGGTCTCGGCGGCCGCCGCCTCGTCCTCCCCGGTCAGGACCGGCTTGGAGAACTCGATGTACCAGTCGCAGAACTCGTGCCAGGTGAAGTGGTAGAGCAGGTCCGCCGCCTCGTCGAAGCGGTAGCTTTCGATCGCGGCGGTCAGCTTCTGCAGGGTCACCACGGAGCGGCCGACGATCCAGCGGTTGATCTTGCCGGCGCAGGCCGAGGGGTCGAAACCGGGATCGAGCTCGGCGCCGTTCATCAGGCAGTAGCGCGAGGCGTTCCACAGCTTGGTCGCGAAGTTGCGGAAGCCCTCGATGCGGTCGGTGTCGAGCTTGATGTCCCGGCCCGGCGCCAGCAGGGCGGCCAGCCCGAAGCGCAGGGCGTCGCAGCCGTAGGTCTCTATGGTCTCCAGGGGATCCACGACGTTGCCCGTGGTCTTGGACATCTTCTGCCCGAACTTGTCGCGGATCAGGCCGTGGATGTAGACGGTCCGGAAGGGCACCTCGCCCCGGAAGTGCAGGCCCATCATCATCATCCGGGCGACCCAGAAGAAGATGATGTCGAAGCCGGTGACCAGCACGTCGCCGGGATAGTAGCGCTTCAGCTCCGGGGTCTCCTCGGGCCAGCCCAGGGTCGAGAAAGGCCAGAGCGCCGAGGAGAACCAGGTGTCCAGCACGTCCTCGTCCTGGCGCAGCTCGACCGGCTTGCCGTAGTGCGCCTCGGCGGCGGCCAGGGCGGCCTCCTCGGTCTCCTCGACGAAGATCTCGCCGTCCGGGCCGTACCAGGCCGGGATCCGATGGCCCCACCAGAGCTGGCGCGAGATGCACCAGGGCTGGATGTTGCGCATCCACTCGAAGTAGGTGTTCTCCCACTGCTTGGGCACGAACTCGGTGCGGCCGTCCTCGACCGCCTCGATGGCCGGCTTGGCCAGGGTCGCCGCGTCGGCGAACCACTGGTCGGTCAGCCAGGGCTCGACCGCGACCTTCGAACGGTCGCCGTGCGGCACCTTGTGCAGGTGCTCCTCGACCTTCTCCAGCAGGCCCTCGGCCTCCAGGTCGGCGACGACCCGCTCGCGCGCGGCGTAGCGGTCGAGGCCGCGGTACGCCTCGGGCACGCTGTCGTTCAGGACCGCGTCCTGGTCGAAGATGTTGATCAACTCCAGGTTCTGCCGGCGGCCGACCTCGAAGTCGTTGAAGTCGTGGGCCGGGGTCATCTTGACCGCGCCCGAGCCCTGCTCGGGATCGGCGTAGTCGTCGGCGACTATCGGCAGCCGGCGCCCGACCAGCGGCAGGATGGCGTGCTTGCCGACCAGGTCCCTGTAGCGGTCGTCCTCCGGATGCACCGCGACGCCGCTATCGCCGAGCATGGTCTCGGGCCGGGTCGTGGCCACGACGATGAAGCGGCCCTCCTCGCCCTCGATCGGGTACTTGAAATGCCAGAGCTTGCCCTTGGTCTCGACCTGCTCGACCTCGAGGTCGGAGATCGCCGTGTGCAGCTTGGGATCCCAGTTGACCAGCCGCTTGTCGCGGTAGATCAGGCCCTGCTTGTGGAGCTCGACGAAGACCTTGCGCACCGCGGCCGAGGGCCCCTCGTCCATGGTGAAGCGGGTCCGCGGCCAGTCGGCCGAGTCCGGCGGCACCATCCTCAAGCAGCTGCGCCACCTCGGCGCCTCGGCCGACTGGCCGCGGACCCGCTTCACCATGGACGAGGGGCCCTCGGCCGCGGTGCGCAAGGTCTTCGTCGAGCTCCACAAGCAGGGCCTGAT
>JAAUYG010246197.1_pt1 | contig 11535 bp, 10 predicted proteins | sample 7278091 | NCBI WGS metagenome assembly JAAUYG01 (sample SAMN14350201, study PRJNA611818) | marine sediment metagenome | isolation source: surface marine sediment (0.6m) | place: French Polynesia: Moorea | collected 2018-08 | reverse complement strand
CACGGTTTCTGAGCAGCGCGCGTGCACATACGCCACCAAAAATTGGCCCCCAATCAGTATATGATAAACTCTGGTTGTACAACCAGAGTTAAAAAAGGATCAAAATTGTAGGAGTAGTAGCGTTTTGAAATGTTCACTCCCATAGGATCCCATGTTAACAAAAATTTCAAAATTTTTTTTAAAAATTGTGAAATTCCTAGCTTTAGGGATACTGGCAATGTATTTGAGGTAACTTATCTTAAGTGCCATATACTTAAAAGCCTCTATTTTCAGCGAATACATGCTTTCTGTAAGGTTTGGTTGAAACTGGATAACTGGGGGAGCAGTAGCCTATTGAAAATCTTAACGTTGGAAATTTTTGCGAAGCGCACCGAATGACCCCAAACTGGTCTCAAAGAATCAAGACATGAAAAGTATCCTACATATGCAATACTTATGATTAGAAGTCCTGAATTTTCATCTGTTTCACTCTACGATTAGCGGTTTTCAAGACATGGCACATTTTGCGTTTTTCCCATCGATTCCCATGTCAAATTTCAAAGTGCCACAAATATATTAAAATAATTCTCCCATGGTAGCCATTCCTCATAAAGTTTGGCTGACATCGTATGAAAACAGTAGGTGGAGTAGCATTTTCAAATTTCCACCCGGATATGGTCCTGTGTTCAAAAAAATTCAAAGTGCCATAAAAAAAAAAAAAAATTTGGCAGATCACCAAAAAAGTAATAGTTTGTATTCCCAATGCTGACAAAGTCAAGCAGAGCTAAAACTGGTTTGGTGAAAGCTTTTATTTGCCATACACCTCAACAATTCAATATACACAAGATTTATGTAAAACAGAACTTTATAAAATGGGCATGGTCAGCAAAAAAGGAAAACAGTAGATCAGTTCTGCAGACAACAACCACTGACACAGGGGATTCATTGCATCACTCAGACTCTAAAAGTGTAACTACGTAACCACAGCTAGAGAAAACTGTAAGCAACAATAAATAAATGACACTTCAATGAATAGCACTCTCTTCCTCTCCAACCTGTTGATAATGTATATACAAGTGCTATAGATGTCAATACACAATTTCCAGAAATATATATGGTTACTTCTTCCAAGGCGTCTATATATATACACACAACAATGCTGTACTATAGTCTGGCACCATGACAAAGACTCCTCATTTCAAAGTTGCTGACCCTCATTGCAACAAAATACAAGAATGTAGGCAACTGGAACGCTGTAGTAAAACTTAGAATTTGTTTTGGGTTCATTCAGTTATGAATTTGTTAGCAGAATTATCAAGTACAAGTGACTAGTACAAGGCCCCTGGTTTTGTACTAGTCAGGCATGCATTTAGCCAACAATGGCGTATATTCCAAGTTACCTAAAGGTAACTTTTAATACACATGTAGCCTCACATAAATTAATGTGTTATACAAAATGAACCAACGCCCAAATGACTGGCAGAAAGTTGCAACAAAGAGAAAAAGCGATGCTGAAATAGATGCATGACACTATGACACACCTTGAGGGAATCATTATGCCATTGCATGTAATGTAGAATGCGATTAAAAGATTGATGAAAATCCTACAAAGCAACAAAATTCTTGAATGGGCGACTTTGTACCACAAGGAAATTTCTAGCATACCGATAAATAGTTTACTTCAGCGAATCACAAAATTTACAAGTCTATTCTGCTAATAATACTCTGTATTTTGCCTAAACTGAATATCGTGCTTGCACAGTACATGTAATATCACAACTAGCCACAACTGTTTGTTTTGAGTATATCCGCCTATATATCATACTGTTGATGAAAATAAGCACACCTTGTATACCTGTGACCTAGCACACAAGAGTATAGATCTACTTTCAGCCAGAAGGGCAAACACGACTAAGTCTAAAGTAATTTGTTATATAAGCTCTTTTTAAGATCCAATTTCGCAGGCTGAAATTGGTAGTGTTTTAGGCATCATTCCCTAGGTGGCAGCACAGTTGCTATATTATACATCCAGCAGAAGGACTCGTGGATCTTCTACTGCTGCTTTGACTTTCCGCAGGAAGAGAACAGCTTCCCGACCGTCAATCAGACGATGGTCGTAGGTCAGTGCCACATACATCATTGGCCGGATTTCAACCTGGTGTTAAAGGCAAAAAGTTTACATACAATAACTTGTAAAGGAGGTCCCCAGAATGCAATAGACTTTTACAATGTGAAAGATTTTGGTTAATGATTTGTCGTTGCTGGAAAAGGCGCACAGAATTGCCAAGCAAGTAAATTGCGGTAGTGATGGATTCTAAGTAGCAGAAAAATTGTTATTTTATAAAAAAATCAATAGGAGGTTCATCAAAAACACACACATGATCTTACTCCATCCAATATATGACATTTTTACCACAGAAACTTTTACGTAACTATTTTCTCACAAACATATTATGTAGTGGTATTTTATCGGAAAAGTGCCCACCTTTCCGTTTACTGCTACAGGACGATCGAAAATCCCATGCATTCCCAGAATGGCGGACTGAGGAGGGTTGATGATAGGTGTTCCCATCATGGAGCCAAATACCCCGCCGTTACTGATGGTGAAAGTGCCGCCATCCATGTCCTCTATCGCCAAGGTGCCAGTGCGGGCCTGGGATGTAAAACAAGAATTTAGTCAAAAACACACATCAACATGGCAGTTATTTAGGATAGGGCACGTACCCAATTGCTAATAAGATGTAAATACTTTTTTATTTTAAAATTTACAAGTAGTAAAAGCCAAGGACCTAATAAACCCCAAAATTACACTCCGGGAATAGAAGAGTAACCAGTGTTATGGGCTTATAAATTGTTTTAAGGGAAACAAGGACTCCTGATAATATACTACCTCCAGTTAATACCAGATAAATATTCTACAACTGTCCATCCTCCCAGTGAGTCCACCTTATATAGCTAGCTATCAATACCACACAATTCATTGTCAAGCCCTGCTTCCCACTTTAAATTCTACAATATAGAATGCATACTTTTGGATATACTGAAGGAGGGGTGACACTAAAGTGATTCGCCAGCAAGCACAAGGAATACATGCGGCTGGACAGCGCCTGTCCAGTTATCTCTGTGAATTGTACAAACGTCGCGCTACCTTTTCGCCCAGATCCATCAGTCCTTTCTCTATGTCGGCGTAGTTCATGTTGTCAACATTACGTAACACCGGCACAACCAGACCCTAGAATCACAGAGATTAAATGACAGATAAAATCGAGGAACGGATTATCACGCGCTACATAGCGGTAATAGCTCCTTTATAATTGCCAAGAAACTGCAGTCACATTACAGCGACGGGTGGCCTTTGGCGATACGGAGAACCAAAAGCAGTCATAGTAGTACATGTAGTAGCAAAGATTTTTGGCTTCTGTGGGGAGTTGACACTGAGGTAGGAACCACAATCAAGCACTGTATACCACTGTATTGTATTTGGTGACATTCATACAAAGTGAAATAAGTAGGGACAGTAACATCCTTAGTGTCCGTTTCTGTGAGCGACACCAGCACGAGATATTTCGTCCATATGAAAAAGGGTGGCCTCTGTACACAGTGGCCACTAAGATAAGAGACAGCCGGAGAGCACAGTGTTGGTGATCAGCAGCTATCCTCAATCTGATGGTAGTTTACTGCTTCCTGGCTAACGAGTAATACCACAGTGTGCACATTACGAGAAAGCAACATGTACTGTGTGTTTTGCTTTGTGTACATACTGACATAAATTCTATTTTATATCTATTTATCTCTTTATTACCTTTGGAGTAGCGACAGCCACAGATATATCAATGTAGTCGCGGTACACTATCTCCAAATCGTCAATCACAGCATTGACGACCGGCTGGTCGGTGAGGGCAAACGCCGAGGCTTTCACAAAGGCAGACATGAAGCCTAGTTTGATATTGTGCTTCTTGAGGAAGGCGTCTTTGTAGGTGGTCCGCATCTCCATAATGTTGCTGGAAACAAACGCAAGGTGTGGTCAGGGAACATACAGGAGGAACAAGAGACCCAAGGGCTTTGATGCTTCCATTTGCAACACATACCAAGCAGTGGTTCTAGAATACTTGACACGGCAAGAGTGGAGAGCAGACTGGGTGGTAGGAGGCTAAAAATAACATCTCAGAACTGCGTGACAACAAACGTTTTCGCTTTGATATGACTTAAGTAGCAGGTATCTGGATTCATGATTTTTAATGCGGGTGGCACCAACCACAATAACATTCAAAGTTTTCAGTCAACCAGAGTGAAGGACAAAAGCAGTTCTCTCCTAGTCCTTACAATTATAGGTAACATGGGATCATAAACAGGTGCAGCCACAAATATGGGCAAAGGTAAAGACACACACACACCCTCCACACACACCCTCCACACACACACACATGCACACGCTCCCAAGAACCATGGTCTGGTTCAAAATGGAGTTCCCTAGAGAACACACCCTACTAAATTACTAATCTGTTTGTCCATTATCTTAACACTATGTTTTGGTTCACTTACTGATGTATAAAATCTTAGCCGTCAATAGAACTTTGACAAGCATTATGCTCTCTGTCCACTATCACGGACAGCATTCTTAGAGGTACTGTAGTCCCTTTCTAATAAGGGCACCGTATTTGCCAAGAAATTGTGGCCACATTAGAGAGGTGGCCATTGGTGAGAGGGAGAATTTGGTCTCATTGAAAGCAGTAGTGACAAAGATTTGTGGCCTTATTAGTGGGGGTGGCCTGTTGAGAGTGGCCACTAAGAGAGGGACCACTGTACTGGTAATCATTAATATGCAAATGTTTGCCTGTTAAGAACCTGAATAAATAAGTCCAAGTTAAAAGAAAAAAAACCTTAGCCAAATTTTGGGCATTTTGCTCATAATTCTGAGGACTCTACATAGGCAATCATGGAAAACTGAATGTTCATACTTTCTAAAACACACAATACTGGTGGCATACACAGTTGATGGAGGTCTAAGTCAGGAAGGTTAATTCTTCATTTAACAATTTCCCAATCCTGCCACTTACCTCATATCTATTTCATTGAAGGTAGTCAGCATGGCACAGGTGTTCTGAGCGTCTTTGAGTCGTTGGGCGATCCTCTGTCGCATGCGGTTCATTTTGACCTGCAAATTTAGTTCCCCTACGTCAGTAACATTCAGACGAAAACACAGCAGTAGCTGACAGAGAATACAACACTTAGTGCTGGAGAAGCCTAACGAGTTTCTTTTATATGACTATAAATTTCTGTCTTTTACATCCAGACATCTAGGTAACAGAAAAGATAGTTGCATGCTTCATGAAGGACAATACTTTTAGCCTAATAAACAAGAGTATGTAAAAACACAGAATACTCCCCCCCCCCCCCAAGTTAAAATCCCTGATCAATAGTGCACTATTACCAGTAAATATTACGATGCTTTGGGAATAACGCACTATTTATGCTGTAGAGAACTGCTATAGAATGGCCAATGGCACATCAATGATTTATTGCTTACTCTGTAATTAAGTTTACCCATTAAGTTTACCCATTCCACTTCACATATGAACTTTCAGTCATCACACGGGCCTTTCTGTGCTATTCATGAGATATAACAATGAATGAAAAATCTGACATTGTGCTTTGGTCTGCTCAGCCGTGAATATAAATTTCCAACAAAAAATAATTAAATATATTGTCTACCCTAGGAGTTTTGCAATGTGGTGGATGCGTGAGAGCTAAGTAAAAAAAAAAAAAAAAAAATATCAGTTCGACCCCTCAAAATGATTTTACAGCCTTTGGATAACCATTCAATACAATCTTTGGATAATTATCCAATGCTTCTACCAATTAGTCCATTTAGTAAATGAGGCCATTGTGACAGCTGACAGTACACGGGTGAGTACTTTGGTTAGATTGATTCTTAAGGTAGGCAAGCCTTGTATGGTGCCGTTTTGATGCCAGTGGCTTGGTATGTGCTACAGGTAAGAATGCTGGTACTGCACATGCTGAATTGGGGAAAGGGGCCAAAAGTGGGATGCTGCAGGGAACTACTCAAACCCAACAGGCCTTTATCCAGTATCAACAATGTGGGTTCTACAGCCTAGGTTGTGTTTGCAGTTGGTGTGTGTGAATAAAATTTTATTACTATGCTTCTGACTATTTAGTTCCATTGGACAGCATCCCACCCCCTCCCCCTCCAACTCACCCTCTGTTCTCCCCTAGCCCCAGTGGATGGCTCATCCACTGAAGTTCCTACGTTGACCCTCGGCGTCTGCAACGGTGTAGGTTTCAGGGAGGAGACCGGTGTAGACTGGATTGGACTGGTTGGCAGTGGCGGTACTGGAGGTAGGCTGGTAGGGATGGGACCTGATCCTGATGATGGCGGGGGTGTGGCCTGGGGTTCTGGCGCCGTGGGCGTCGGCTCTGCTGGGGTTGGAGCAGCGGTAGCAGCTTCTGCAGGTTTGTCTGCAGGAGGAGCACCTCCAACTAGAAAATACATAGAAGACTCGGGTAGATAATGGAAATGTAGTCAAACACAGCAGATATGTCCATTCTACTTAATGTATTACTTTACTGCTAGAACAGCTGCAGATTGCCAGTCCATAGTACATGTAAATGTTACGATGTGTGTGAGGCAAATCTTGTGAGACTACCACCACCATCCTGTACTGACCCAGCTCTGTTCCTGCTACCACCCTCTACCCATCTAGAATCAGGATCTCAAGGCTGCTGCTGTTCCAACCATTACTACCATGCCCTGTCCTGCACTGACCTGTGACCATAAGTTTGACTAGCTCCATCCCTGCTACCATCTTCCCCCAGGACCTCAACACTGCTGCTGTCCCAACTACTACTACCACTCCCTCTGCCCTGTACTGACCTGTGACCCGGAGTTTGAGCAGCTCCATTCCTGGAACCACCCTCTCCCCATCTGGAACCAGGATCTCCTCAATCACCCCACTGGCAGGTGCCATCACCTGGATAGATGTCTGGAACAGAAAGATGGCACAAAAAACCGGATCAGACAATTCCAGACGGATCAGAAACAGAGAAGAGATTCTTGAACTACAAGTCCAATCCTCCATTGACATGAAATGTTAAAGCTTTGAACTTGGGAATTACAAAATTCATTTGCAACATGGCATGACACTGTTTAATTTTACATACACCATACTAAGTATTTTGAGAAGCGTAGCCCCACACATGTCAAGTACAGCACTAGCTGAGTTTAATATACAGTAGAACCTGGGAATTAGGGACATCCTAAGGACTGTCCAGAACTGCCCTGAATTCTGAGGTGGTCTTATTTCTCAGGTCCATTTCTATTTGATAAATAGGCCTAGGGACTGAAGTATCTGTCGTTAATTCCCAGCTCGTCCCAATTTGTCAGGTGGTCTTACTTAAAGACAGGTTTCACTGTATGTGGTGAGAACTTCACGTGGAGTCTTACAAGTACGTACAAACACCAAATATTGTAAAGCTACAGCTCCAGTTGCTTAAAACCGGATTACCAAAACTTGCCAATATTAAAACTATAATTTCGGTATTTCTGCAGAAAAAAACCCAAGGAACATAAGAACACTATTTAATTTGAATTAGGTTAGAATCAAATGTGTCTGCAACGAAGAAACCCTGACTGGAGCATAATGATATTGAGTAACGCATAAATATTCCTGCTCTTTTCAACACTTGAGCATAATGACATTGGAAAGTCATACATCCTACTCAACATCCCAACTCTTATAGGTATTGTAAAGATTTTTCTTGGCATGGGATGAACGCGATCATTCACTCATTCTGTTTGTTCCTGTCCATGGCGCTATACATATTGCTAGTTTCATAAGCATCAAGCCAGCATCTTGAATGGTTACATGCTGACGGTGTAACCCCTGAAGTCTTGTCTGTGGCATTGATATCGACTGCTCTCACCTTGTCTGTCTCGATCTCTCCCACCACCTCATCTTCCTCCACGTGGTCTCCTACAGCTGGCAGGGGTAGAGGAGAAAACCACCAGTTAGCATCCCAACATTACCAATACAGTGGTGCCTGCACTTTAAGACCACTTCAGTTAATGATTCCCTCCATTTTGGGATTTTCATTTTAAGGTCATCAATGACAGCACTCATATTTTCAATATAAATATCCTTCCATTTTAAGATCACCTTCATTTTAAGACCATATTTTTCTGGCTGAATATGTGGTCTTAAAATGCAGGGACCGCTGTACACAACTCCGAAGACTCGGAGAATTATGCATGCACATTTAAAGTACATTGTATTTGAGCTGCAAGTGTTAGAAGCATAATTTATCAATTATCTTTACTTACTAAATGTTAATAACGCACAATTTATCTTCTATCTTTGTGATACAGATAGAATGTTGATTATCACTGTAACTTAACAAATGCATATAATTAAGACCTACATGTAGTACAAAGATTGTTGTGGTCCTCTTTTACATCCTAAATCTAAAACAAAAAGAACTGTAAAATACGCTAAGAGGGTATTGATTTTTGATCATGACATATTATAAGGCACAACATACTAGAAGCTGTTGCCATATATAGACACCCCCCCTTCCACCGCCACCATGATGGCACCATCCCTTCAACTACCCCCACCCCCTACGTGAGACACACACACACACACACATATACAAGGCACAGCAGCCCTTCAGAGATGTCACATAACCTGTTACCATCAGTGCAGACAGTAAGGTAATGTTTCCCTACTGTATATCTTGTTCAATCTGCCAATACCAGTCTGACCATCTGGTGACCCACATTGTCAAAGGCCTTGAAATGGCAGCAAATCAATAAACTTGAGATTCTTAATAAGGCAATATAGTCTTGACAGTGGTTGTGCTCTCTTTTCTCAAGCGCTTTGAAACCCCCTCCAACCCAAGATAAGACTGGAGTACACACCTGTTGTCTGCATCTTGTGGTGTTCCATAGTAACCCCAGAGGCCAGGGACCAATTTGTAAGGCGGCTCAACTCAGTTTAACCTCCATTCCCCTAAGATGACTTGGTTTAAACCCCCGTTATGCAATCCAAGTCTGGGTTCTCAAGATAAGAAATATGCTATCTGGTCTCTCAAGAAGCTCAAGCCAATAGGCTTCCTGTTAAAGGTAATGGCAACATGATTGAGTCTGGGACCCGGCAGATGAAGGCCGATTATAAGGTGCCCCGACTGTTGTTGACACTTGACAGGAAAGTGTTAAGTAACCCTGGGATAGGTCTAGAAACAGAGGGACAGAATTCAAACCAGGCAACTCAACTCTTATCACGAACCTGATAATGACCTTTTAGAGTCTCAATACATATACAGACGACCCTCACTTTGTGAACACCTCAGACTTAAAACCACTTCAGAATAAAGACCACTTCCCAGCGGCAACAAAACAGCACCTTCAATGTTAACCAGCCTCATAACTAAGACCACCTCACAATTAAGACCAGTTTTGGGCAGGGCAGCCATGTGGGTGGTCTTAATTTCGAGGTTCCATTGTACGCTGGTCCTGGTCAGGGATTTTGCAGTCTTCTTACAGTCTTAATATAATATTTACTTTTAAGACTTAGAGTATAATGCTCAGTAGATATTTTGGGGTAGACGCGGTTTTGCGAGCAGCACATCATGCATATTGTAGCAGTAAATTAAAATCATTGGATATAGTGGAACACATGGACATGTATTACCTTTTTCCCACCTGACATCACCCTCGGTGACAGATTCAGCAAAGGGTGGAGTGTTGACAACCCTGATGTCATCATCTGAAGCAACGAGCAGACAGGTTTCAGTTAACCAATTACACATACATACAGCAAAAACTTAACATATATATTATGTATAACAAGTTTAACAACACATGAAACAAACGTGGAGCACTTGATAGGAGAAGTTACCAACAGAAATCACTCAGTAACATTGCGCCATTTCCATGATTTCCAACCTAATGACAGTCATGGCAGGTGATAGAAGGAAACCGCAAAATCCATGTTTCGCAAATTTTTCGCACTGACATGAATGAGCCTGCAAATGTATTATGTACCATTAGGTCTCCTGCAACACAGAAACCAGCTGATGCCGTATGTACAACTGGTCACTACATTAGCGGCAATCTTCTCAATAACTCGCAGTTGGTATCAGACCTGTCCACGCCTTTCAGAATTTCAGTATCCAACACAGAACGCTAGTACAGGTAATAACATTTAGGAAACCTCATTGAAACCCCTGTCTGCTGAAGAAAAGGTATATAAAACTTGTAACTATGTGCATATCATGAGTGGACAAGTGTTACATGCCTGTCAGGTATACATATATTACAACACTGGCAAGGTATGCCCTCCATAATACGTGTAGTTAATCAAACAATGACATATTCAATCTGAGGATTGACCATCAATATTTCAAAGTATAAATCCGACGCGAAGATCCCTGTTCTTATCTTATCTTAAACACTGCAGTAACTCTCAGTGTTAATCCCAGATTGACAGCACAGGCTCAAGGCTTTAGAGGGGTAGGGATGGGGGGGGGGGATTCTTGAAATTGCAGCCAAGTTTTCAATGGACGGCATAATACCTGATTTGGGAAATTGAGAAACAACCAAGCACAAAATAGCCAGTCGGAAAGAACGTCAAAGTAAACCCTGAATGGGGAATGCTAGGGTAACAAACTCAAATTCTAAATTTTCGGCCTTTTAGCTTTTTACCATATCGCAATTTGTATTACACTTTATTGGGTCTATCGCAATCGTTGCGGGATCCTTGCATCATGTACACATGTACAAACATGCAAGGAATTTCACCCTCATATAGACCATGTGTGGTCATTGATTTTACTTAGGTGACCTAAGTTAGGTCTTCAGTATTTACATCCAGAACATTTGACAAGTGTGCCACACACGTAATAGGTGGATCTTAGTGTAGCTTACCCAGAGATTATAGAGGAAAGGCAAAATCAGTTTAAAGTTATAAGTTTAAAACTCTTTTATTTAAAATATAATTTAATACTTTTATTTTAAAAAAGAGTCCTTTCTTATCATACAGATATACACGTGTTTACTGTTAATTAAAACCGAATATCTTGTAATTTGCATAGCTGAAACTATGAGTGCATTCGCACATGCTACATTCAACATGAGCAAACTTCAAAGGTGACTATACATGTATATTTCTTAAGTAGCTTACCAAGCAGTGGCTTGGAATTCCATCAATTCATACGTGTACCATAGGCCCATAACTCACTGACCAGTGGGCAAAATAAAAAGTCCAGTGCCCTCTTGGGCACCAAGGCCAAAGCTCCAACAAGATATGCTGAAGACCCTCACACGACCACATCATGCTGGGTTATAAGATATGGCGTACTTAGCCCAGGGACTTCTTTTATGGTGGTAAGAACAATTTTATTTATTGCAAGATCCCAATGAGGGATGCTTCTTAGGCCTAAAAAAAAAAGTAATATGTTTCTTGTCCGCGCGCGCATCGGAAAAACACCCCCCGCGTCAAAAAATAAAACATTGAAAATAAAACGCCCGCGTCAGTTTTG
>JAAUYG010132950.1_pt1 | contig 11535 bp, 19 predicted proteins | sample 7278091 | NCBI WGS metagenome assembly JAAUYG01 (sample SAMN14350201, study PRJNA611818) | marine sediment metagenome | isolation source: surface marine sediment (0.6m) | place: French Polynesia: Moorea | collected 2018-08 | reverse complement strand
GTCGGCCTGTGAGATGCAGGCCGACGCTGGAGGGTAAAATCTGCAAGTCTGCGAGTTTTATCTAAAGGCGCTCTTCTTGACGAAAGCTTGTTGTCATAGGAACTTGCAAATGAACAACGCAAACAAAGCGGGTTCCAAAAAAAAAAAAAAAAAAAAAAAAAAAAATCAGCAATTTCAAGTGTGGACTTACTTTCCGACTTGGCTCTCCTCTTTTTCTTGGCTTTTTTCTTCTTGTCATCACCGGAGTCTGATTCTGAGCCGGAACTAGAACTCTCCGACCCACTCTTCTTCTTTTTCTTCTCCTTCTCTCTTTTGTCACCCTCTTTTCGGTCCTTCCTGTCTTTATCGTCTTTCTTTTCTTTGCTTCCTTCTTTTTCTTTCTTCACTTCATCGTTCTCCTTTTTTATTTCTTTCGATCCATCTTTCTCGTCCTCTCCCTCTTCCTTCTTCACCTCTTTGTCGCTTCCGCTTTCCTCCTTTTTCACTTTCTCATCGGTTTCCGATTTTTCTGCGTGTTCTTTCTTCTCAGCCTTATCTTCTTCTTTTATTTCCTTCTTGACTTCCTTTTTGTCATCTTTATCACGATCACGATGACGATCTTTGCGATCTTTGTCTTTATCCCTGTGTTCTTTTCTTCGCTCTTCTCTGTCCTTCTTGTGATGATCCTTCCTATGTTCTCTGTCCTTGTCACGGTGCTCGTCCTTCTTGTGTTCCCTGTGACCCTCCTTGTCTCTCCTGTGCTCTTTGTCTTTGTCTCTGTGTTCTCGCTTCTCGTCTTTTCTGTGTTCCTTGTCCCTCTTGTGATCTTTGTGATGGTGATGGTCCCTTCTGTCGTCTTTTCTGTGTTCTTTTTTGACGTCTTTCTTCGATTCCTTGTCTCCCTCTTTCTTTTCTTCGTTCTCTCCCTCTTTTTTCACTTCTTCGTCTTCCTCTTTCTTTTCTTTTGCCGTTTCGTCCTTCGAATCTTCAGCCTTTTCTTCCTTTTCCTTCTTTATGTCTGTTTTTTCATCGTCATTATTGACCTCTGTTCCATCCTCACCTGCAACGACGGAGTGGGGAGAGTTAAAAGCTGTATTTCTCATTTTTTACTTTTCACGGAGACCAAACAACACTCCGGACGAAGGTCACATCAACAAAACAAAACGTTCGTTCGTTCACAAACAAGTCCTCACACTGACAGCAACTCAAACACAAAAGTCCTCACACTGACACAACACAATGAACAAGCTGAACGTACCTGGTCTTTCAGAACCACAACACTACACCTCTGAATGTACCTTGGTGTCCCCTTTTCAGTTTTTCTCGTTTGACCAGTTTGTGCCCGATTGGTTCGAGCCTGTGATGCCAAAATCCAGAGCAAACTGTTTTCTTTTCTTTTGCTCTTCGAACAGCACTTTATTTCACAATCTTGAACACCATTTTGTAATAAATTCAAATATGATTTAGTGTCATTATCTTCTCTTTTTATATATATTACTCCACTTCTCAAAACTCTGAATGAATAAAATCGACATCATAAAAAAAGAGAACGTCTCAACAAGGAAGTCTTCACAAACAAGTGAACATGCTCTTCAACAGGAAAACGAATTTCAACTGTTTCCTCAACTGACAGCCTAGCAAACTTCTACAGCACTGCTCAACAAACAGAAGAAAGGCCACCGTACACCAACACTGACATTCCCAAACGTGCAAGACGCAAATTTTCTATCTATGTTTTGACGGGTTTGCAGTAATTCTCTGTTTGTGTTCTTGAAATTGTGCCGCTGCATTTTTTTTCCCGTGCCGGGCAAAACGCCATAGCTGCCACAGCCCAAGGATTTCTCTAAACCCCTCAGCCTTGGCGGAAACTTAGCACATCTTTCCCACTCGCCTATCATTGTGTGGCATTTTCTAGTGCCGACACAATATCTCCAAAACCTAACCTAACCCAACCTGAATTCAACCTCAGAACATGATTCTTATCGAGCTGCCTGACACTGGACATTGTAACTGGATTTGTTGTGAAAACAGGTGGGAAACTTACTTTTCACGACGTTGTGAGCCATAGCAATCAGATTCTCCGCTTCATTCATCAACTTGTCCACGGAATTCTCGTCCACGTTCTCCTGTTCAAACAATAGAAAATTGGATACAGAATTGGAAGTTGCACAGAAATGGGCTTGAAAGCGGGCGTTTTTACGTCCTTTTTGAACACTATTTGCAATGATCAGCCAATCGCAGAAACAGACTGGTGCTGATCTGGACTGCATTGCGTGTTTTCTTCTTGTTACAGGAAAGAGGGGGGGGATGAAGTGGGGTTCCATAGGTTCTGTTCTGATTGTTGTTGTGAAAGCAATTGATGTGTTGTAACATGGAAACAACACAAATTTGTCAAAACAATCTTCTTTGGCTCAGGATGCTTCAAGACGTGTAAGCTTTCTTTCAGGTCGACATTATTTTATTCATTTATTTTTTTGTTTATTTATTTAATTTTTTTTGGAAATAACACCATTGTTCGTTTATCATTCTTTGACAGAACGAAAGAAGGGGAAAATGAAGTCTTACCTCTTTGGGTTTCTTTTCAGGTTTTATTTCGACCTTCTTGTCGTCTTCCGACTTGATCTTGTTTTCTTTGCCCTCATCAGAGTCGGAGCGCTTTTCCTTCTTCTCCTTGCCCTCTCGCTTTTCCTTTTCACGCCTCTCATCTTTGGATTTCCTCTCCTCTCGAGACCGTTTCTCTCGCTGCACAAAACACACAGAACAAAACATTGAACATTTGACCAGGAATGACCGATGTTCGTTTCCAAGTCAAAGATCGAAGACAAAACACCCCCTGAACCCCACTGAGTTCCACGACAAAAACCTCAGCACCCAATCATTTTAGGCAGAAAGCTGAAAACAACAGTTTAGAATAAGAAGTACCTTTTCGTCTCTGTCTCTGTCCTCCCGCTCGTGTTTGTCTTTCTTCCTCTTCTTGTGCTTCCTTTCTCGCTCGGCATCGCTGTCGTCCTCAGATCGCGCGCGTTTTTCTTTCTTCCGCTTCTTTGACTTCTTTTCTCTGATGATGATTTCTTCCTCTGAAAAAGCAATGTTTTCCATTGGGCGAATGCGGAACATAATCAACTGTGTACAACACACACACCAATGCTTCGTCGACAAACTCATTTTGAAACTGCAACAGTGGCAGAAGCAGCAGCATTTCTGGCTTTAGCTTTAGCTGGTTACTTCGTAGACGAGGAAGTACCTTGGCTTTGGGGTCAAATCTCCAGTTCGTTTGTTTTCGAGGCAATGCCTCACACGTTTTGCCCCACGCCAAGCACACCAGGCGCTTCCCCACTTGTTCAACAATTGCCGGGTTGAATTGGGCTTCACTTGGAAATTCACAACCACAATGTGGCAACTGAAACTTCGCCATTTGTCCCAACAAGACAGTGGAGTGAAAGATGCTTCCATTTCTCCCAGCAAGAAACAGAAGAGCAATTCCAATTTCCCCCGATGACAAGAGCACTTCCATGAACACTAGAAGCAGTGCAGGAAAACTGTGGGTGCGACGTCCTATCACTTGGTTTGGCGAACAAAGTTTGGAGAACCCCCTGGAGAACTTGGGAGGACCACCACCCCCTCCCAGAAACCATGGGACGTACACCGGCCTCTCTGCTGTGTCAAACTACCAAATTGCGACGTCCCGTAACAAACGCCCTACCTGACTCTTCCTCTTCGTCGGAGTCGGGGTAGTCTTCGTAGTCGTCTGTCCAGGCGGACCACTTGCCCTTGTAGCGTTTGCTGAAGCTCCACTTCTGTAGCCGTTCCTGCCAAAACACACGGCAAAGGTCAAAATCATGAAGGCACACTGCACAAATTCCTGCTGAATCACAACGCACAAGTCAAATGAAAGGCGCATTTTTTGCAGAGCGCAAGACAGATCAAAGTTAGGTTTTGCAAAGCGAGTCAATATCTTGAACTTTTCCACTTGCACTTTGGTATCTAAGTTTCCACTTCATTCCAAAAGCTTAACATGTCTGCAGTTCGCCTAAGTGGGCATCAATAAACGTGTTTGTACTGACTTTGTTCGTCATGGTCAAGGCTTCCCTGGCGTTCTTGAGGGAAACCGTCAGTTCCTTCACGAAGGAGCTCTTCACGTGTCGCTGTAAAACACAAGACGTTCAGTGCAAAGGCCGCGCGGTCCCCCGGTCCACAACCACGACACATTTACGACTCCATGAGATGCTTGGGCGTTCAGCCTCGCACGACCAAAGAAAACAAATTCCAAAAAAACTGGTCACATAGGAATATTTCCTCTTTATTATGTAAGTTCGTGTAGAAATTGCGAGTGGCCCCTCACTGGTTCACATTCTCACTCTTTTGTTTTTGACCAGGAACCATCGCAGACAATTCGACGGTGGTTTCAGAAAAAGGAAAAGCATTGTCAAGAGAAAGAGAAGAAACACTGACCATCATCTGTTCAATGTCCTTCTTCTGGAAGGACTTGATTTCGCCCAGCTCAGCCCAAACTCGTGACACCGGATCATCGAAGAATACCACATGGTACCGACACTGCAAACAACAATGCAAGATCAAGTCTTTCAGATACCACGTGCATCTGCTTGCGAGGGAAAGTGGGAGTACGTCTGAACATGGCAATTCATGGTTCCCACTTTTTGTCTCAAACAGTTTTTTTATCTGACTTTTCCAGCAGACTTTTCCAAAATTCTCATTTTCTCTGACTGCAAAAGGTCTTTTCAAATTTCCAGACCAAGAGGGAACCCTGAATTGTAACACATATATTTCATCGCAACTAGGTCCAAACAAACGCTTGCTTTCACCACCGCCCGAATCGCAATTGATGATCTGTTCTGTGCTGGAGGTTGAAAGCTCAAAGGAATAATCGTCATGTTTTGCGCTGTCCAAACACAACATCAAATTCTGCGGCCAGTATTTCCAAACCAAAGCAAGTGCCATCACAAACAACAGAATGACAGTTGAGGAAACTGAGAAAGCACTTTCTTTCTTTCTTGCGAACTTTTTAGTCCCAGCAATTCACACTGAGCAAAATTTCTGATTGTACTGACCGCTACGTTGGAGTGCTCTTCACATTCAAAGTAGGTTCTGGAGTCAGGATCGATTTCCACCATCGCTGGCCACCTGAAGTAAAATTTTCAATTGAGACAATTTTGCACAGATGATGTTTTGATGAACAAACTGAAGTAAGCGAACATCATGGGCTTCATTTTGCAGGGTTTTACCCAGTTTCTGTGTTTATTCTGTGTAGCCAGGGCCTGGTCGACAAACTGCGGCAGGCGGTGAAAGTACTCTGGGTCCGAACAACCACGACCACAAAACCAGAACTCACCACGGAAATCCTTCAAGTTTGGCCCAGACGAGGGACCCCTCGCTGTACTTCGTGAAGAAATACTTCTCATTGTGCTCCTCTTTGTCCCAGTCATCTTCGGACGCTGAGCAGTTGTTCGACGACTCGTCTGCAGCAGAGGAAACTACAGTAAATACATGCACAATGCGATGTTCGGAGGAGGGAGCGGGGGCTCGGCGAGAGCCCCAACATTTACAGTGAATGTCCAGACGCCCCCCCCCCTTTTTCCCCACAAATGGAAAGCACAGGCAACTTGGTCCAAGAACCATCTCTCCAAATGTATGCAAAATTGTTTTGCCAAGTGACCCGTGCAAATGGAACTGATTGCTGATACGGCAGTTCTGACTTGCCATGTTGAACATCTAACCTCTGTTGAGCTCGCAGTACCAGTTTTCTGGAAGCGTGGAGGGATCGTGGACGTCTTTCAGATGCCGCCACTTCATGCAGTTCGACCGGCTGCACTGTACCCAGACTCCTACAACAGAACAGGTCGTCCTGATGCGGCGCTCAATCCATGAAAACGCAAAGCATAATCTGCTTGCAAACAAATCATGTTGCAAAAGCCGTTGTGTCAATTCCATTTGGAGAACCAGCGATAACCATCAGTCACTTCTCATCACAGATCCAGACAAGAGTTTTGAAAAGATGCAAGAAATTTCGAGCATCTGATAGATTTCTGCGCTTTTCGTTCGACATAAGATCACAACATGGCAGCCACTGCGGGAACCACAAAATTTTCCTGCGATTGGAACCTCAAACGAAACGCAAAAACCCTCAAAATTTGCTACCTGGGAAGTCAATGGTTCGGGTGAGCATCTCCTCCCTCTTTGACACCTTCTCGTTCTTCTCGCCTTTCCTCTTCTTTTTGACTGAAATTTGAGCCGGAAAAAATATGAGAAACATTTGAAATAGTGTGCAATGACCGTCAAGAAGGACAATGGAGAAAATGTGCCTCGGAATTCAACACCGACAAACCCCCTGAACAACTTCACACCGAATAATGCAACAAACAGTGGATGCCAACAAACAGGACAACTTACTCCTTTTCCAACATGGCTTGAATTTAACTGCAATGGAATCGAAATCCAAAGATGCATCTAGAAGTGAGTTCGTCTTGATTCCCATTCAACAACACTGCCCCACACTTATTTTCCCTTCTGTCTCCATCCCCAATCACCATATTCCAAACAATCAGAGATGCAAGGAATTACGTGATTCTGTGCCGTTCATCGAAGAACATCCCTCGTGTATTTCTAGATGACTCAATGGAAGAGAAAACGTAACGTAACTGAACGCACCAATGAACCAGCTGTTATTACTTTCAGGCCCATCGCCCATTTTTTTGCGCAAGTGGTTGTGCTCTTTTGTGATTTCCACCAGTTTCTCTTTCGGGAATTCGAGCTTTTTCGAAGATACGGAAGAGCGTGAAGACGAGTGCTCCCGATCACGGTCACGATCGCGGTGCTTCTTCTTCTTGGAGGACGTGCTTGAGTCGTGCTTCGAGTCGTGTGATTCGTGCTTTTTGTGCGCGACTTTCGGCGGTTCTTTGTTCTCCGCTTCGCTGCCATAAGGCGTGATCTCATTGTTCTCCTGTGTCTGGCTCGGGCTGAAAAATTTGAGAACCAAACTGAATTCGTTTTTGCATCCCACCCTCACCGAAATGAGAAACAATTTTGCAGGGATTCTCAACCAAGCAATGAAATGTTTGTTTCTGCAAATTTCCTTGTCATCATCGCTTGCCTCCTGCCTGTATCTAGTATATTTTAACAGAAGCCAATCTCACTATAGTACATCAAAAGTTTCTCTTTCAAGTTCCAACAAAGCATCTCAAACACGAAGTCGCTCTCCAATGTTAGCCCCGTCAGTACAGCCAGGGCCACTGACCAATGTTCCCAAACTCAAGGGGCACAGACACGAGTGTCATTGATTTTTACTTTGGTGGCAATTCGTTTTTCATTTCAATGGCAATTCGGTTGCTCAATTCAGGACGAATACCAATTCATGGACAGAGATGCACCAGTAATTTTCGCAACTGCTGTACTTACGTTGGTTCATCCTCTCCGTCGCCGGCATGTTCGCTGGCGTTGTCGTTCACCTGTTCTCCTGCAGGGGGCATTTCCTCGTCCCTGTCCTGCTCTGCGGCAGCAGATGGCGGCTCTGAATGTCCCTTGGCTTCCGCTTCTTGCTCCGCTTCAAATTGCGGGGCTGACTGCTCTGCGATTTCTGCGTCAGCTTCTAAAACGACAAGAAAGTACGTGTGGTGTATTGCGTCACTGCTGTTCAACTTGCGCGCAGCAGGAAGACTCGGCAAAATGCAGCTGTTCCTCCCCACTCAACCTGCGATACACATGGACAAAGGTCTCTCAAGCAACCGAGAAGAGCACAGGAAACACAACCGAAAGTGAACCTGGAATACAAAGAACTGCCATCAACAGGAAATGAAAATAAACCAACAATACGTAAACCACAGAACTGAAAAAGAACACGGGAACATCAGACTGGTACCGTCGTCATTGTCTGAAGCGGAAAAGTTGTCGGACTTGTTGTCTGGGATGTCGTTTTCTGTTTCTCTCGCCTCGTTTGGTTCCGTCTTGGTATCGACGGCTTCCAACGTTTCACATTCCTGGGGCTGTTCGCTCGTTTCAGTTTTGGTCCCACTGGTTTTCACTTCTGCGGGAACCTCCACGTTTTTCGCTGGATTGTTATCCTTTTCCACCGAGTTGTTATCCTTTTCCACCTGCTCGCTGCCTGCTGCAGCAACTGGAGCTTCAGTGGTTGTGGCCTTGGGGGAATCATCTTTCTTTTCAGCGTCTACTTTCTTTTTCTGAGGAGCAACGAAGCCTTTCGGCTTGTTCTTCTTCGGTTTCACAGGCTCTTTCGTTTCTGTGATTCAAAATACACATTTGCTTACAGCAGCTTCAGCAGAATCACGCAACATGATCGTCAAGAAAAAACGTGCAGCTGGGCAAAATCAGAAAGTTGACTGGGATTGGATTTCGTGCTGTCTCAAAAACACCTGAAACGTTGGTGTGAAAAAAATCTCAAAGACAACCGCAAACAAACTGGAAAGAAACCTTCGCAAGCAGAAGAAATATTCTGAAACAGAAACAACTCAGTACCCTTTTTGGTCTCTCCCAGAGTGTTCTCAGGACCTTCAGAAACCTTCTCAGTTCTCGTTTCTTGCGGTTCACTGGGGAGTGGTTCGCCTGTTGGTTCTTCTCTTTTCTCACTCTGTGCATCGGACACTTTCGTGGAAAACGCCTTCGCTTTGTTCGGCTTTTTAGCACCTGTTTCTTTAGCTTGCTTGGCTTTTTTCCGAGCCTCTGCGGCCTCGCGTTTCGCCTTTTTCTTTGCTTCAGCAGCTTCTTTTTTCTCTGCGTGGAAAGTTTCAGAAACATCCGATGCTTTCACTGACAAAACAGCCGACAAAACAAAGCAACCAGGTCCGTGTGGCATTGGCAACACTGCCACAGTCGATCACCAAACTTGCGCTTCATTCAGCACTTGGCATGTACCGGTACATCCATGTGAGGAATTGCCAGAGGGGGAAACGATAAACAACTGGATGAAAACTGATCGCTTCTTGAACCTCATAGTCTTTCTAACTTTTGTTTCAGGGACATTTAATTTGACAAGCCACACTCCCCCCCTAAAGTCAGCGTGAAGAATACTCAAGGATTTAAATTTGGAGGAAACAAGACCAGAAAAGCTAAACTGACCCTGAGCTATTGCAAACTTTCATTTCTTGCTTCACCTGGAATGATCCAAATGCAAGATCGCGAGGGTCAGGGAGACCCTGGCACTCAGTTCCTCGCTGCTACGGGAAGCCCCAAGAAGGCTGTGAATCTATTTTGGGCCTACAGCCGCACCCAATAACACTGTTCTACCTTTGCAAAATCTGTAGGCCGGCCAGACCCCCCTTCCCGGCACAGATGCAAGTTCATTCACTTCCACTTGTAAAATGGTGTGAATGAACCGGTAATTGGGGTTGAGCTTAGTCTCAACGCAAGTTTTATTCTGTTGCTTCCCCCCTCCCCCACCACATGCATGAACCACACACGGACCAAAGTCAACCCGCCTCACATACACTCACTACAGCAGGGCAACAAATGACTTGGCCTTTACCTCGTTTCTTGCGCTCCTCTGCCTCAGCGACCTCCTGTGAGGACACGGGTGGGTACCGGTCCAGCACGGCCTCGAACATCTCCTCGAAGTCGCTGTCTATCAGGGGACTCGCGCCCGACGTATCGAGCTGTGGTGCAATCTCGTCCACCTGCAAGCAAACATCACCTGAATTACATGTGTCAAGTTTATCAAAGCATCCTCGTGAAAGGCAAGCTTCAACTTCCCACCTCCCCCCAATTATGTTTGCATCATGCTCCCAACTGCATTTCTGTTGCTGTCTCAGCAAAGCGCCGCATTGCCTTTTTTTTTTTTTTTTTTGAACGGGTTCTAAGGGCTGTGTGTGCGGGGGGAAGGGGTGTCCACAACGACGACAAAATGGTAGCTCTGCTGAGTTGAAGCGCAGCCTAAAACGAACATTGCGAATGTTTTTGACCAAAGCCTACCTTTGCCAAATGTTTTTCAGGAATTCACAGCAGACTTCGTTCAACGCACAAACATTGGTTCAAACTCTTCACGCTATCAAAATCTGTTTCAGGAACCTGTCCCTCCCACATTTTATCTCTTGTGACAAACATGCAATGTTTTGGTGACAGCAGTTACACTTCCTCTGATACTGGATGTTTTGTTTTCGGAGTTGCGATTTTTTGACTTGTCTCACCTTATCTTTCATCCTCTTCTTTTTCACTGATGTTTGCCTATTTAGTTTTCGTCTTTCAACCTCTCTATTTTGAGCAATAAATCCAAAAGGTCGTAAAATTGCTGCTGAAGAATGATGCTGGCAGTTGTATCTGCTGTCAGGTCAGTTTTCAAACTGATCTCTCACAAAAGTTGGCAGGACAAGTGTCACGTAGCATTCGTTTCTTGAGACGCTAAACTGAACTGTGAATTCCTCTCGCAATTGCGGTGTCAGTGCCGAGCACAATTGCATATTGTTTTTTGACGAAGGCGCAAAGTGACACCTCTCTGGCATTGTTTCACAAAGGCGCAGTGACACCTTTAACACAAGCCAAAACGCATTTCAGTTTCTTGTCTCCCTTTCTTCACGACTGATTGTTTTGTCCAACTCCCCGACAATAAATGTGCGAAATGCTTTCCCCACCCCCCAAGTCGGAGCGTTGTTTTTCCCATTGCGGGCAGCTGTTGTGCAAGTCAAACAAACTGGAATGTGGATAGGGCCAGAAACTCCAAGGGGGAGGATGTTATTCAATTCCAGAAATCAGGAATGCAAATTGGCCCAGTGAAGAATTTTTGATCAAATCCAAAACTTCAAAAAAGTTCTGAGTAGTTTTGTCCTTGCGACACCTGTCTAATGCATTCGCATGCTAATTCTGGGTTCCAGTGCGCTCTCTCGGCTGGCCCCAACACAGGACAAACAGAACTTGTCTGTGTATGTGGCATCCGCTCAGAAATTTGCGCACGAAGTCAGGAAGTGGAAGTGACTCACATTTGCATCGAGGTTGTGCACAACCAGACCAGATTCGCCCATCTGATTCTCATCCATTTTCGATTGTGAATACGAATACCTGTCAAAGAAAAACAAAACAAGTCCGTTACACAGAACACTGACAAATGCACATGGACAGACCAGAAAGCAGTCCAGACGGAGCAGCAAGATTGGGTCTGGTGAACACAATGCAGTTCTGGTACATGGCACAAAGTGAAGGACTGCCCCACTCAACACAACACACGATGACATGTTTCCTTCTTTTTCTCAGATTTCACCCAACTGGTACAGATACCCACCAAGCTGCAATGAAAGATGCCAAGAGATCTCAAATGGTTGGACTTCTCATCTATTGTTCTTTGCTCTCGTCAAAAAATCAAGGAATAGAAGCAGTCAGAGGCATTCCCTTTCTGCTCTCATTTGCTCCAAATAACAGGAGATTTCATTTCAAAACAGTGCAACCAATTGCAACCATGTCAAAATGCAATTGTGAACAACCTAGCAGGCCAAGGAGGAGTAAGGAGGTGCTAATGGCCTGACAATAGTTTTTTTTCAATGGCATTGCCTAGTTTTAATGGCAGTGCATTGTTTTGATTGACTTCCCTTTTGTAATCTCAAG
>JAAUYG010004327.1_pt1 | contig 11535 bp, 12 predicted proteins | sample 7278091 | NCBI WGS metagenome assembly JAAUYG01 (sample SAMN14350201, study PRJNA611818) | marine sediment metagenome | isolation source: surface marine sediment (0.6m) | place: French Polynesia: Moorea | collected 2018-08 | reverse complement strand
CCTAGCTAGCTACCATTTTTTGCACTGGTATTTTGGAAAAAGCTTCTTCCAGGTATTCTTCAGCACAAGTGTAAATTGTTTCCGATGTGGTAATGTTCCACTGAGATATGGGGGGGGGGGGAATTGAGTAAAATAGCTCAAAAATGCATTCCTGGAGTGTTGTAATGGGTATTTTTTTGGCCAACCGGGATGCCCCATCGCGTTGCACAGCAACCGACTGTCTAGTTCTGAGGTGGTTTTAATTCTGGGGTAGTCTTTATGTAATGTTGCATTGTGTGTTTAACATTAAGTTCAGTGTTACCGTAGAGGTTCACTTTATAGAATGTAAAATGTTATATTACCGGATCTACCTAGGCACAAAATCTGTCTCTGCTGCGGTTATTGGCATTTTGTGATGGATGCGGAAGGTGAGCTGTGCGTCTGTCGAAAAGTGACAAACTTGGCTTGCAGGAGATTTTCCAGCTACAGTTCTGCATTGACCAACATTACTTTCGATATGTGTTTGAACTGGCAACATATGCATATGTTGTACACACTCTTGATAGTCTGTAGCTCATGGTACAGGACTTGTTCTTGCAACCACATATAGAAAGCTGCATGCTTTAAAACCAGTAGTTTCCATGTCAAGACTTTCCAAGGTATGATTGATGCAGATTTTTAAGATGAGCATATATTGTATACCACTCTACAATGTATTTGACATTTCAGGTGTGACATGCATTAGCGAAAGATTGCAGCAACCATTTGGTGACATCGATGATATGTTTGTGAGCTTGTCACTGAGTGGTCCACTGATGTCGGAAACACAACACAGGAAACTTAACCCTCTGGTTCTGACCGTCCACTCAGCGACAGACCTGCCAGATTCCCCACTTAGCTATACAGACCTTCAGGAAAGGTACATGTGGAAGATGTTAACTTGTAGTACTTTGCAAGGGTATGTTCTATTCAATAAATAGTAGTTATAGTAGTAGTAGTGGTAGTAGTAGTAGTAGTAGTAGTAGTAGTAGTAGTAGTAGTAGTAGTAGTAGTAGTTATAGTGGTAACAGTAGTAGTTGTGGTAGTTGTAGTGGTAGCAGTGGTAGCACCAGGAATATGGATGGTTATTCATTTATTCACTGGCAGGTAATAGAGGTAAACAGTTTAAATTATAATTCATTATATAAATTCTTTAAACAGTTACGTATAATAATTCACTTTTATGTCATCAACAGATACAACAGAAGTATACAATGCTATTCAGCCAGCCAGATAATACATGTACTTTTTATTCAGGTGGTTTATAAGTGGTTTATTTTCCAGGTGTAAACCAGCCTACATATGCTACAGTTTGTTTGACCTGCCTCTCTACAGCAGCAATGGACAAAGACAACAGAGAGCCATCTACTGGGATGATGTTAATGTCATTCTGGCTGGTAAGTTATTTTAAGTACGTCGTGTAATCTTAATATGAGTTGACGGAATCTTGTTAAATTATTTTGGGGGGCATTTACTGTCTTTGTAAACATGGTTAGAAATATATGAGGTTTTGCTCATACATGTACTCAGTAATGCAACTGAAGAATAAAGAAGAATATTTGGTGCCTTAATGTTGGCTTAATGGTGCCTTAAACAAGGTACCCAATACATGTATTACCAAAGATTTCACAAAGAAAATATTCTATAAATTTTTGAAATACCCGGTATATTTTTGATGTTAATTTGTTTAAGTCGCTTACGCAGTGGGTTTTCTTACTTCAAGGCACTTTGCAGCCCGACATACTCCGTCAGTACCTTCTAGGCCCACCAGTGGAGATTGAAGTTCACGATCGCGATAGGATTCCACAAAAGCACAAAATACAACCTGCTTTGTTTGGCGATGATTTGGAAGATGAGAAGATCAGCAACGTGGGAACTATCGCTGGTGTGTATGAATATCTTTCAATGTGAAATTTTACTCATGAAAAAAAAAAACGTTCTATGGTATGTTATCAATTTGAAAGAAAAATTTCTTTTTATATATAAATAGAGCTTGGCCACTTTTGGAATACCAATCCAAATTCATAACGGCTTTAAGCTTTTAGTCCAATTGCATGATTATAATCTGATGTCTTGCCCATAAAGTTAACAAGCTGAGTCACATGATTAATAACTGATGCCTTAACCATAATTTAACAAGCTGAGAATATCTATTATTTGACTAATAGTTATAATTTAATTTTCAGGAAAGAGAACCATCTATAACCCGTTTCAGCATCGCGATCATCCCTATGATCCCTATGGGATTGGCCACTTTGATCTCTCTGGCCTGTTGCTAGGGCAACAGACAATGGTCCTGACCGCACCTATTTTACCCTCCCCGGCAGCGGATTTGTTGGGTCACGGGGAGAATCCAGGACGAACTGGATTGGTCGGCGTTAGTGGTGCCGTAGATGGACCAGGTATTGTAGATCTATGTAGACCATTTGCTGTATGGTACAGGGATCGTGTCTGGAGAGACCACTGCCATGAGAGACCACCTGTCTCGAAGGACCCCATATTCCTGGCATTTCAATACAGTTGATCCCATGACCAAACACGACCTGCCTTGAGAGACGATGTTTTTTATGACTAATTGACTTGTCTTTCAAGACAGGCTCTACTATAATGCTTCTGGATTATTTTCTGGAAAAGTCTTTGAGTTCAGGCCTAGGCCAGAGTTCTGAAACATACTTCAGTCAAAACTTAAATAAATATTTTGACCTATGTAGTTCTTGAAATACTTCAAGTCAAAACTTCAGCAAATACTTAAGTGAAATGTAAGTATGGTACAAAGGTGACTTGAGCATTTACTTAGGCCATATACCCGGGTATGTTTTGAAAACATATATTACACATTATAGTGTAATTTTGCTACAATACATTATGACCAAAGACACCCCCAATTTAGTATTCTGCCAGAATGTAATGCACTACAAGTTGACAAATTTTCCGCATATGGTAACTAAGCATTAGTAGGCAGCAACACAAAACAAGCAACAAATTCTTTTGTGCCTCTCGATTTGCTGGATTTTATTTACAACCTTTGAGCCTTTATCCGGGCAAACAATTTGTTATTTGTCACACAAATCTTTTTCAATCACACATGTTCTGGCAAATTTAAGAATTCAAAGCGAAAAATAACTCTTAATATCACCAATGGCAAACTCCCTACATTTTCCAATATTGACTTGCAATATTTAAGGTAAATTTTGAGTTAATGTGTAAGTATTTTCAAGAAATACAACTTGGGGGAAAAAACTTCAAGTCTCAGTAAAAACATAAGTATTAATACTGAAGTCTTGTACGAGAACTCCAGCCCAGATCTGAAGCACAGAACCTGTGATGTATAACATGTGATGTTAAGTTTACATAACCAGTTCAGTTCAAACATAGGGTTTATATTAGATGTTAACTATAAAACAATATGGTTGGTTGTAAAATTTATGTAAATTTCCGTTACGACTTTACTTAGAAATAACTGGCTTTTGCCTTTACATATGAAGCACTTTGCTTGCACCAGCAAATGCAAGAGTACCACACACTATTTCAAGTTCTGAACATGCATAAACTACTTCTTTATGGTATAATTTGTAATTTCTCAACTTCTTAATGTGCTTTTCTCAAATATATATTCTACTGTTGGGAAGTGTTCTGAGGACAATAGTGGATAAAACGATAGATATATGTTTTGGTTGTAATGATAATAAATGCTTCTGGTACTTTAAAAATGTCAAAGTCCTTAATGTACAGAATATGAATATTGCATAGCACTTAGTATTTTTTTTTTTCACATCAGTGTCCCCTCCACTGCCTCCCGGTCATTACATGGACAGCGGTGCTATGTTAAAGGTCAAAGTGGAAATTGCGTATCCCCTGGTCACGCCACAGGAAATAGTAGCCAAAACTGTAGTTCCTGCATCAGAGCAGGTAAAATTTAACATTGTCAGTTAATAATAGTGCAAAGTAATATCACAGTTATGTTGGGGTGAGCCATACCACGTAACAACTCCAGGTTTTACAGTTCCCTCTTTATATAAATTTATTTCCAGCAACACCAGCCAAACAGTCCTAGCTACCCAGGTAGTATCTCTCATTTGAACTGAATATAAACTGTCAACCCTTTCAATTACTGTCAATATTACCAGAACTAAGGTACTAGGACTTGTAGGGTGGCATGATCCAGGAGTAATATGATTGGCTGGTGTCACTGTAAGTGAATTTATAATGAGGAAACTGAAAAACCTGGAGAGGTTATGTGCTATGAATTATACTGACAGAAATGGGTTATTGCTTTATATTTATGCCAGATAGGTATGATCCAAAGCACCAAAACCCAAGCTCTGTTTCAACTATAGCGTATAAACACCCGACAAGAGTTAGGTTGAACAGGCCAAATATTTATTTGACCAGGAGTAAGACTGGGAAAGCAAATGTACTTTAACCTTGCAATTTTGCATAACTATGGTTGTTAAAAACAGTTGCACTTAAATTATACAAGATAATGGTCATGGGACATCAAAAATGTGACTGCCCACCCATTGGTGAATGGCATGGAGACTTACTGATGACAGCGAAATAACAAAGTATGTTCAGTAACAGGATACATAGTGTACATATATAGTTTAAGTGTAAATGGTTTACTGACCATACTCCTGCAAAATTGTAAACGTTTAATAACATTTTTGGGTTTTGGCACTTTAGATGATATTTGGCATCAAATTTTCTTCTTTTTTGGTACTGATAGTTACACCATCACACAAAAAATCAATTTTAAAAGCATGACAAAATATACCACGTTTTGGTGTGGAAAGTGATATTCGGCTAAGTTCTCAGATCAATAATTTCCAGTAAATTTAATAATTAATAGTTTTGTGCATGTAAACACTCCACATATTGTGGCATTAAAAATTTCACGGTTACCCGCATCACTGATGTATTACTGTTAATGTTATTTTCGAATTAGCAGTTCACTTTATAGTTAAATGTTATGCACTTGATCGTAGCATGTTGTCATTATGATATGTTTCACTGCTTCACCGTACTTTTATTCACACTTCAGTGTCCATTTGCTCGTCTAGTATTTAAATTCCACTACAAGAATGTGGAGTTTCTTCACAAGCTACAGACTGTTATAGCTGAGATGAATGCTGCAGCGCTCGGCTTGCAGCATCTGTCCCCGCATGTATTAGAAGCTGCACTTTCCACCTACAAATTGTCCTTGTAAGTTTGAATATGATGCGGGAAAAGATACTGGTGGATAAAGAAACTCCCATCAGTGTAACCTCATTAAATCCCAAGGGTTGAAAAATCTGGCATTTATAATTCCTGGTGAATTTAAAATACACACTTTATGAAAACTATGTTTGATGTCTCACGCTTAAACAACTTAAACAAAACTTATTCCTCTAGCTTAATTGTTGCCAATTTTCAGGTAAAGGATCAGATAGATGTGTATTACACAATTTTTTTTACGCTGCAATAGTTATTGCAAAATTTATTTATGCGTCTGTTGTTCTTAAACTTTGTTTAGGCCTGTGCTATTAAAGCACTTTTCTGCTAGTCTTAAAAATTTTAATGCAACTTTCTTGTTTGTCTTTAACTTGAAAGGTCCTCTTGGTTTATCCGATTTTATACTGTAAGTTGAATATTTTCACACATGGCAATTTTCCTGGAAATTAAGCATGTTAAGGTAACATGAAAAACCTGTTCACACCAAGTACCGGGTTATCGACCTGAATTAGGAATCATAGGAATCACAACTATTGCCGTATGCATGAACACGCCTCCAACTAGCAGGTCCAGAATGGTCCATGTGATCAACTTGGCTGTAACGGGATTTGCTTTCTGTAATGCTCATACATGTAGTTATGAATTTAAAATGCTGGTACCATCCAAACACCGATGTAGCGATATGTGAAAACATATTGTTATGGTGTAACTTTTCTTATATATATGAAATAAAGCAAAATCCTTAAATATGCATTCAGATTTTGCAGTGCCTGTCAATATAGATATACATGTATTTATACCCATCAATGAGGAGACACATGAGATATTTTTCCTTTTATTTTTCTTTTTGTTCCAATTTTCCATAGCAAGTCCCAAATTGAAACCGTGTAACTAATTTTGCTGTTCACAATACACAAATTGTGTAATCCCTAGCTGGTGTTATTCTGCAGGGAACAGCAGCAGAGCTCGACGTTAGACATAACAACAGGGTTCCAGATCCTGGACGGGGAGAGGCACATATTTGTATTGGAAGGATTGCGCTACCAGGCAATTCACAAACTACAGCTACTGCTACCCACGCCTTATCCCCAGTCAGGTAATCAAGGATATATAATTGTCCCTTGGGAAATATAGGTAAACCATGTAAACTGCATGTTAAACAAGTTTGCAGTCAGCTAATTAATACTCAGCTCTAGCTTGCATGTCTCACAGGACTTTTGATATCAGTTAAATTTTCATACTGATGGAGCATATTATACATTTGCAGTTAATGTCTAAGAAATATTCGTTAGTTATATATTCCCCATTGATTGTCATTAAAAAATGTCTTTTTTTTTTTTGAAAATTCGAATCTGGTATTGTAAGAGTAATATTACCTACACATATTCGTTGACCTGTTTATCGTGTCTTTCTTTGTCAGATGTTGTGGTGCTGTTTAATACCGAGTTGGCATTCCCAGCGCGATTATACGGAGCGCTAGATGTGGATGTTTGCCGTATCAAACTACACGAGCCACTGTCTCTCATAGTCCAGCAGCCGTTGCTCTACGTCAGAGATATGGTGCCAAAGGCCTGCTTCCAGGCACTGGTCAAACTTGATCAGGTGGGTATAAATGCAACGCAGAGTGTGAAACCTGTCTTGACAGACCACTGTCATGAGAGACCACCTGCCTCAAGGGACAGCATACACAGGAGGTCCTACATTTCAATGACATTGAACCAGTCACCAAAGCATCACCCATGTTGCTAGACTGCAGTTTTATGTGCAATAGGGTGCTCTTTCGAGACGGGTTCCACTGTATTATTTTCTCCTATAGTTGGTCTTCAGTGATATCACGTATATGTTTAGCATTAATAATACGGGTACTTTCATTTTAAGACAAATGGAAATTCCAGACCCCACTTTTCTGGACGAATGGGTGGATTTTTATTTATTTATTTTTTTTTTTTTTGAAGGGGGGGGGGGGGGGAGCGGGGGTTGAAATAATTTTGCTGTGTATGTAAGACAAAAATTCAAAATGTAAATTATGCACCAGACCAGAATCTGTGTTGAATTGTGAAAAATCTCCAGTTTTTCGATATGCGTATTTTTTTTTAACACACTTCTATTCATTGTGCTTACCATTTTAATTTTCCAGTTGTGCCAAGCTGACAAATTGAGAGACGTCATCCGAAATGATCTCCTGCCATCGGCAGACATGGTGATTTCCTTGAGCCGGGAGTTTGGCGTGCCGCTAACAGCACAGGACCTTGCTGGTAATCACAAACATTCGAATCAGACTCCTCCATTAACCGCCAACCACCCAACACCAACCACAACCAACACACCACCACCACCAAGAACAATTACAGACACAAATTCGTACACAACTTAAAACTCACTTTTACATGGTTATTATTGTTCAAGGCATTTTGGCTATTGTGAAAAATGTAATAAAGTGCTTTAAAGATCAGTTTGTCAAACCAAACTAGATATAATATTTATAGTTTGAGTGCTGCAAATCCAAACTCAACAGTAAGCATATAGACTCGCCCAAACAAGTTCCTATACCAGTTATAATTGATTTCCTTTATAGCTGGTATTGGAACTTGTTTGGGCGAGTATACATGGTTGTCACAAAAATTGTGTTGGCCATTTAGTTAGAACACTTAAGACAATTCTGTTGAAACTGGGGCACGCTGTATCTTTATTGATCACTGCTTCATGTGCTTAATTTTTTTGTTTGGATCATCTTTTCTAACAAGAATACAGGAGAATAATTTGATATTTTTGCTGCTTCTTGCAGAGCTGAATCCTGAAAACAAAAAGGAAGAAACCACCCAGCCGTTCTCAATCAACACAATGTCACACACATTGAAAACCGCTGAAAGCAGCCGTACTGTTAGCCGTACCCCACTGGATAACTTCAACCCAGACTACCTTGAAAAACTGGAAGAAAGAACTCAAACTTCGGGAAGTAGAAACTTCAGCAAGGAATATAAGGTATATTTTAGACCAGAACTTCGATCAGGTTTGTTGGTGTGAGCGTCAATGTATTAGCATCCAAGATGTATACCAATATTTGAAGTATGTTTTTATGCAGAAGAAAAAATAATGTAAGTACAAAAACGAACATTATGCAAAGCATTATTGCTCCAGGTATGAGCAGTGTCTTGCTCCATCAAATGTTGATTGAAGTTAAAAAAAGTGATTATTGCAAAAACAAAAAAAAAAGACGAAAACATTTGATTGAAATTTATTACTTAATTTTGTTGAGTCTAAACAACTTCACTGGCATTAGTACCAGCCAATATCTGAGAGTGGTCTTGTAACAGTTTAACTACCATTACATTATAGATAAGGACCTGTGTATGGACTAAAACACTGCACGGTGTAAGTACTGTTTGCTCTAAGATTTAGTACCACACAGTATCCAGTATTTACTTGTTTGCGAGAGAACCTGCTTGGAAAGATAATAAAAAACATATAGGGTAATAATATTCTCTGCTGTCTTGGGACCTGCATCTGTTCTCCCCCCAAAAAATTGCGGAAACAGTTGCACTGCTATAGAAAGTATTAAAGCCCATCTTCTTCCAGGAAAATTTTAAACACATCGATTACCATGTCAAAAGACAAGCCTTCTGTTATATCTGCATTTCAGAGTCTAATACGTGAGCGTAGCCACCTGAACAGCCTGCAGCGAAGTCGAACCCTTCCTCTGTCCCTCCACAGCGATTCTGATCGACCTCATACCTATAGTTCGCAGCATCTGAACTGCACTGAGCAGGCGAAAGAGAAGCTGAGGAAAGTCTTGTCTGCTCAGGTAAAAATTACATAAGCAATCTAGCGGTTTATGGTGAGAGTTACAAGAGTTTTTCTCACACTTGTTTAAGAAGCACCCTTTAGGTGCTGAGGCCTAGTCAGTAATAAGTACCGGTGATTGTTATATCCACAAAGCGTACCATATCACACCGTGTTATTATGAGAAATCAGTTTACATGAATTGGAGCAATAGCACAGCCATCCAGTGACTTAACTGTACGTATCCAAAGATGACATGACATATGTTGATGTTATTACACGGGTTAGTTTCGTATCATTCCCTGTATCCCCTTCCTGAGGTTATATCATCTTGAGACTGTACTGTTTTATTCTTCAGTAGTCAGTAGTTTATTAACAAAACAGTTCTGATTATCATGCACTTGAACACATAAACATTATCGCCAAATTGGTATGTTTTTCTAACTCCCGTGTCGCAGCTGTATAGTCCTTTTGAACGATTCCTCTGAGATGTCGCTATAGGCAAATATCGTCCATAAGTATTTATCTTAAACATAATGTGCTACAGGCATTATGTGACAGAGACCACAGCTCGAGGGATGATAAGAACCGAGGAAAGGATACAGGAAATAATATGAAACTACCCTTGCAATGAATCTAATGATGTCCTTATCCTATACATATTAAATAAATTCCTTGATTTCGCAAATCACCATAGCAACCATTGTCTTTTGCATGCTTAAGCCTTAAGGTCAGCTTTGGGCTTGAGTTTTTTCCAGTGCTTGGTGTCAGTGTTAGATACAGTGCTTGTTATTATGCATCTAATGATTTTCCTTGGTTTCTTTGTTTTTCTCATAATACAGTGGTCCCTCTATTTTAAGACCATCCATTGGACCAAGAAAATATGGTCTTATATTGCAGGTGGTCTTAAAATAAAGGTCATTTAATACAGAAAATTGCCCTTTGGGACCAGATCAAGTGGTCTTATAATCAAGGGTGGTTTCAAAATAGAGGGTTTTAAAATAGAGGGACTACTATAACCTGAAGCTTGTATCTTGTGCGTAGTACATGCTTATTGCAGTCTTAGCCATTACATTTTAATATTCTCCAGTACAAGTTGAAATATTCATGTTTTTTTTTTATGATCAGCCCGGGCGACGTCTTTACACGTATAACCCGGAATTTCACCACTCCATGACCGTGGTGCCAGTTGATGAAGAAGCAGTGAGGAAACAAGCGAGCGAAAAGGCTCGAGCAGCCTGGAAGACAACACAGGGTTTCACTTGCCCCGGGAAGAAGACATCCATTGAGAGCAACAAACACAATAGGAAACCACCTGTAGCTCGGATCGAAGAACTGCAGAAGGTAGGTACTAGGTAATAATAGGTACACGTGTATGGTAACTTAATGTAACTTAAAAAAGTGGTATCTATTGTCATAGAAGGATCGTCCATTAGTGGATGATATCCGAATACTAGATGGATTTACATTTACTAATAGAATGATGGTTGCAGCTTATACATATCCACTTATATAATCAGCTTGGGTATACTGTTAATCTTAATTTGAAATGCGCTATTATCCCTGGTCAAGAAACTGCGTTACTGCTTTGAATTAAGCTTATTTTTATGCATAATTGGCTGTAATTGAGAATTTTTTCTTTTAATAATGCCATAATTAACAGATGTAGAAATGTTCTAGCAGTTGTTATGTTTGACTGTTTGATTATCTAACTGTCTTTTGTCTCCTCAGCCGTGGGAGGAAAACATGACCCTTCATTACCAACCAAAGCTTGACCGTGACCGCTACACTTGGAGCCAGAGGAAGCAAGACATGGATGTCTGGACCCGCCCAGATCCAGTGTTTGGCAAAGATGAACCAATCACGATTCACCTTGCTGGAAAGAAGCTGGAAGAGGAGCAACTTGCTGCAGTGCGGGCCGAAAATGCAAACTGGCGGGATAAAATCATCGTCGACAACAGTCGGAACTATTTCCATCGCTGCGCAACTGAAACAGAACTGTGTGAAACAGGGTTCAAATCTAGCAACCAGATTGACCGGCTGAGGGGGATGCTTAAGGACCCTCCTGTTAAATATTCGTTACGAAGGCAGAAGCAGACCCCTGCCTTGAATGTTGTAAATAACCCAAGTATTGATCCGCTGGCTCCAAAAGCAGATAAGGAAAATATGGCAGGTGACAACAGGGCCAAAGGTTTTCACCCAGGGCCATATGAAGACTTCAGCTGGAAGTTAGACAGAAACAAGATTCCCACAAGAGATTATGACCATGAGTTCTTTCGTCAGCTAAAGGGACAGGACTTCAAGTGAGTTGCTCCCTTTCTTTCTCTCTTTCTGTCATACTTTCTTTCTTTTTTTCCTTTCCTTTCCTTCCTTCCTTCCTTCCTTCCTTCCTTCCTTCCTTCCTTCCTTCCTTCCTTCCTTCCTTCCTTCCTTTTTCTTCTTTCTTCTTCTTCTTCTTCTTCTTCTTCTTCTTCTTCTTCTTCTTCTTCTTCTTCTTCTTCTTCTTCTTCTTCTTCTTCTTCTTCT